>Ga0209632_10000602_pt1 | contig 37242 bp, 41 predicted proteins | sample COG_10_FD_184754 | JGI IMG/M metagenome (GOLD analysis project Ga0209632, IMG submission 184754) | Pelagic Microbial community sample from North Sea - COGITO 998_met_10 (SPAdes) (version 2) | ecosystem: Environmental > Aquatic > Marine > Neritic zone/Coastal water | place: Helgoland, sampling... | reverse complement strand
GAATTATATATTTTAAGAATACCACAAGAATTAAAACGTGAGATATATAGTTACGTTTTTGGAAATCATTATGTAGATTTTGAAAAGTTTTGCAATGTATATAATAAAGTCGACGAATATTACAAAAGTAGCAAAAGGTCATTGTATTATGAAGATAAATTTCCAAATGTTTCCTTGTCTGAACATTGGGCAAATTTCCAAATTAGTCCTTGTAAATATCCAGAAATAAAAATTCAGCTATGGTATCAGGAATATGACTTAGTAAATATTGTGGATTATTGTATAACCAATTGGTATCCGTGTGCTATTGTGGATATGTTAAAAGAATATATAATATACAATGACGAAATAAAAGTGCGAATAAAGAATTTATATGGGAAACATTTTTATATGGATTATTATAAAAATCGTGGATGTAGAAAAGAATGGTTTTGGAACGACGAATCCATAAATATGGAAGTATTTTACAATGATATAATCGAAATATTGGACGATGTGGAAACATATGAAGGTTCATCAATAAGTCCCAGTAAAAACATATATTATTTTTATCGTGACTTATTGATGAATTACATGTCTGAATGACATATTAGATATAGTCAATTGTTAGACGACTATAATTTTATTTTCTAATAATAAATTATAATGTTCGTTAACGAAAACAACGCAAATGACCCATATGGTATGAATTCTTTGATGGCAAACATACTTCAATATGTGGTAGGTCTTAAACAGCAACTAGCAAAAAAAAATGATATGCAAGGTCTAGATACTATCGATAAATTTGCTTCAATCATTAGTCAAGTACAAAATGCTCAAGGTGATAGGGATAGAGTAAATAAAATTAATAAATTGCATATTGCGAGTGGTGATATATACATTGGAAAACGCTTTGTAATCAAAGATGGTGAAAGTTCAGGCAATTTTGTAATGTTGCCTATCAAATGGCCTATGATGGGTAATACAAAACAATCATGGCAGAAGAATGTAGCAAACCCTCTTAATAAATTAGAACAACAAATGTGTGCTAATGAAACAAGCGATAATTGCAAAAGTTTAAGAAATAATCCAGATGAATTTCATAAAAGAACAATGTGGTTGGGTGGACGTCGTAAAACAAGAAGAAACAAAAAAAGTGGAAAAAGAAGAAAAACACAGGTAAAAAAGTCAAGAAAAACAAAAAAATCAAGAAAAAGAAAAACAAGAAAGTAACCATATGTTAGCATAATTCATGATTCGATTCGTGATAATTCAATGTGATAAATTTGCCAATTCTTTGTATATCTAATTTGCATATTTCATAATCATTGTTCATTTTTTCAATAAAAACGTCTTCGTGAATTTTATCAATATTGCGATAAAAATAAAGAAGCATATCTTTTTTATCTAAATTTAGTTTTTCGCACAATGTTTGTATAAAAATACTATTGTTATATTCTGTTGAATATTTAGTTAATACTTTAGTAAACCTTACTTCACTTGGATTATATTTTTTAGGATTATATTCAATATGTAGTAAATATTGGTTATAGTAGGTTTTAATCAAAGAAGACATTTCATTAAATTGCCAAATTTGCTTTTGAAAAGTAATACGATCAACATAATCGCCGAAACAAAAGTTATCCAATAACTTATGATAAAATTTGATATCTTCAATATTATTGTTTCGTAATATTTCTACTATATTTTCATGTAGCAATAATGATATTATTGTTCTATCTGTTTCATTTAACGTATTGCTATGTTGATGCATTGACATTTTATTATTTAGTATAATTTTAGTTTGTTCTTTTGCGTCTTCATAATAAGATTTAGTATTTAATAAATAACCCCAATTTTCGCTATTAAATATATTACAATGTTTACTGGTTTCGTATAAATCATTCAATTTACGCAAATCGTTTTGCACATATTGATTAATTAAATCGCTATTTTGGTTTGTAACATTCGGCCACATTAAACCAATAATATTCGCTATTTCTTTTTTGGTTGGAATATCAAGTTTATGAATATAACATACCTTCATAAGTTCCTTCATTTTTTTATCTATTTTACCATTTCCAATGCAAAAAACGGGAATATTTGTAGTTATTTCTTCTTTTTGTTTTTTTGTTTTCTTAGGCCTAATTAATTTAATTAACGAATTAATGCCTCCTTTATCACCACTATTCATACCATCGATTTCATCCATAATAATAGCAATCTTGCGTTTTCTTTTATGAAACATGTCGATTACACTAGTATCATTCATGTTTTCCTTTGTAATATTATCAATAATACTTTTATTACGAACATCACCTGCATTGAACTTAACGAGAAAGTATTCATTGCTTTCTAATAGTGATTCGACAAATTTAGTTTTACCTGAACCAGAATCTCCGTATATATAAAATCCGCGTTTTTGGGTAATATTATGTTTTTCTTTTTCAAATAAAATTAATTCTTCTTTAATTTGGTTATAAGTATGGTTTCTGTTTAAAATAGTATTATAATCGGTCATATTATAAAACTATTACATTTTTTTATGTATATTTAAATGAATAAATATATCTTCTCGTTTATTTACATGTTGAACTACTATCATTGCTAGCAACAACATCATTATTACAAACCTGTTGATTGGTAACACCATCCCATGTTAGGTCACATCCTTTCGCCCATTTAGATTTTCTACAATCGCCTTCACTTCCATTCCACCGATCTGCCGAAAAATTCATTGTTTTTTTGCATGAATTTTTGCCTAAACTATGAAGATTATTACACGCAACAATAGATTCTCCATTTTCATTTACGCTACTTTTTTCTTCCCAAAAATCAGGGCATTCAGCAACTTTAGGTGGCCAATTCGCTTCTTTAGATTTAGATGACATCATGGAACCTAAAAATATGAGGGTTCCAATAAGAAGAACAATGGCAATAATCAATACAGTTTTCTTAAACTCCATATATAAATTAACGAATATTTTTTTATATAAAATAAATATAATGAACATGAACAAACAACCATATAACGGACGTATCAATGTCATGGAAGGTAAATCTTCATTAGATTTCCAAGATAAAATACCAACCCAGTCATCATCATTTCATGACGCAATGACGGGAACATTCTACAATACAAGTTTATCTAAAACTTTTTTCTCTATTGAAAACCAAAATATAATACAAAATGGTATACGTGCAGGTGTTTATAAAATGTCAAACAATAGCTATATTGTAGGGTATCAAGATGTCGATAGTTTGAAAACAATTATGCGCAGTATTTTTTTACAAAATAGCAACAATTTACCTGATAATATTAAGGAGCAAATCAACAAATTAAATCAGCTTGTTTTAGAATATGCTATTCCACAAGTTTATGGTGAAGCACAAGGTTATATTAAATATAAAGAAGACATAAGTACATTACCTACTCCTATTGCTAGGCCGGTAATGTCAAAAGAAAATACTAAACAGCTAGAACTTAAGCCATGGTTTTAATTAAAATAACGAACATACTATGCAAATTATATATTAATGATAATTTAATATGATTATTATATAAATGTATACGCGCGTACATCCACATGAAGAAAATAATGATGGTGAAGAAAATGTGCGTTTATCACAACGGAGAGGACCAATAAAAACGTTGATAAAAAATAAAGAGTATGAAAAGTATAAATGTCATGTATGTAAAAATAATGAACCTTATTATCAATGTCCGACATGCAAATTAGTAGTATGTAGTGAATGTACAATTAATAATAATATTTGTAAGTATTGTTTTGATTATAATGAAAAGGAAAAGAATGAAAAAGAAAAGAATGAAAAAGAAAAGAATGAAAAAGAAAAGAACAATTTGGTATGGTTCAAGAATACAAATGGTAAATACAAAAAATGGTGTTTTTGTTGTATGAATAAGTAAAAACATTTTATGTGTTAATATTATAATGCCTATTCAACATATTCCAATCAATTCTATTATTTATAGTAACACAACAATCAATACACCATATACGTATACAAGTAACGTAGGCGTTCCGCGTTCAGCGGCAACACGAAGAGCAATAAAAAATAGATGTTTGAAAACATGTTGTGTTGTACCTGAAGTAAAAAAATAAAATTATTGAAAAATAATATTTTTTACATATCATACTTTATACTTTAGAAGATTTACCCTTTTTCTTAGAAGGTTTACCCGAGTTTTCATTTTCAACGTTTTTGCGATGAATACTAATAAACTTGTTATATTCACTATTTAATACATCAAGTTCGCGCATCCACATATCTTCAGCACTAATACTTTCAAGATCAGCGTATTTTTTTTGCTTATCCTGAAACTCCCCATTCAATCTTTCTACATTTTCTTCGCTTACACTATCCATCGGCATTTTCAGTAAATATTTATATTCATTGTCATCATCAATCACATCATAATTCTTATTTGCAAGCAGTTCAACTATAGCGGTTTTAGATTTTTTACGCAAATCAAGTGTTTCGTCAAGAAGTTCCTGAATATATTTCATTTTATTGGAACATACTTTTAGCTGCTTTTTCAAAATGTCTAGCATAAAATCCTTACGTTTTTGATATAATTCAAGACGCGTATCGTAATAATCGTCAATAATTTCATGTATTGATTCGTATTTCTTAAGCTTTTCGTGTGCATTAAACATGTGCATATTTGTAGTTGAAAATGTAGTAAATAATTTTAATGTCTTTTCAAGATTATTACACCCATTGTCAATTGTCTTTTGTTCAAGATGTTGTAGTGTATCACGTGTAAATGTGATGATGATATTTACATTTGTTGATTTGCTCATGTCATCTATTTCTTTGATAATGGGCGTGACTTTCTTTCCATTTTTGTCAACACTACTGGCCAAATTTTCAAGATGTTCTTTAAAGTCATCTGTCCAATATCCTACAGGTAACTCTGTGACGCAGATTCTATCTTGCCCAATCACCTTATATTTTCCACAAACAAGATATTTATTTTTACTTATTTCGTGAATACTTCCATTAAATCCTTCGAAATATGGTGTGAATTTAATACCAGACACATCATAATTCAAAAGCTTTTGCTTTAGGTAATGAATAATGACTGGTGGATAATACGATTGAATATCGGTTGAAAATCCAGTTCCAATACCTTTGGAACCATTCACAAGAACCATTGGAATAATGGGTGCGTAATATACTGGTTCAACAGGTAAACCATCATCATCCAAATAACGCAATATGGCATCATCATCTTGAGGATAAATATGACGTGTTAATGATGAAAGCTGAGTAAAGATATATCTTTCTGAAGCACTATCTTTACCTCCTTGTAGACGAGTACCAAATTGTCCATTGGGTTGAAGAAGATTAATATTATTCGAACCTACATAATTTTGCGCCATACCAACAATAGCACCATTCAAACTAGCTTCACCATGATGATATCCAGAATGTTCAGAAACATATCCCGAAAATTGCGCTACTTTAATTTCTTGCGTTAGATTTTTCTTGAACGCCGAAAACAGAATTTTACGCAAACTAATTTTCAAACCATCCATTAGATTAGGAATGGAACGATCACAATCGTATTTTGAAAAATGAATCATTTCGCGATCGATAAAATCAGTATATGTAACGGCAGTTTTGTTTGTATCTAAATACATTTCGCGATCGTATTTACCTAACCATTCTTTGCGGTCATCAGCACGTTTTTTATTGAATACTTTGTCGATTGCATCACTACATTCATCATCCGTATGTTGAAACAATACAACCTTCTTGTTCTCAAAATATTCTTTGAACTCTTTGCCAGTACTAGTACCCAACCCCTTATAATATTTAATTTTCCATCCTTTGGTATCGACTTGTTGTTTCCATTTGTTATATTCACCATCATTGTAAAACAATAGTTCCATAGATCCCTTCTTTGCTTTCAAAATGGGTGTATTCATGAATCCCATAAATCCCTCTATTTTCGACAAATCTGCCCACAAACTTTGAAACATATTAATACCAAGTCCTTTAATATGACTACCATCTAAATCTTGGTCGGTCATGAAAAGAATACGTCCATAACGAAGATGTTTCTTGATCGTTTCAGATGTGTATTTTTTTCCCGTTTCAAGGCCAACGATTTTTTTAATTTCGGCAATTTCTTTGTTTTCTACAATTTTTTTAATAGGTTCACCTCGAACATTGAAAAGTTTGCCCTTCATGGGATAAACACCAATAATATTTCTGTCTTCAGATGACAATCCAGAAACAATTCCTGCTTTAGCCGAATCACCCTCACAAAAGATAATGGTACATTCAGAAGATTTTGGAGTACCAGCCCAATTTGCATCAATCAACTTGGGGATTCCGCGAATAGATTTTGTTTTATTGCCATCATTTTTCTTTGCCGCCTTGTTTTCTTTGACTTCATGAATTGCACAAGCTGCATCCATAACACCTAGTTTAGCAAGTTTATCAATAAATTTGTCATTAACAATACACGACGAACCAAATTTACTAATCGGTGTATTCATATAATCCTTCGTCTGACTATCAAATGCGGGATTTTCAATATCACAACGCAGGAATATAAATAATTGTTCCTTGATGCTAGAAGGACTAACAACAACCTTTTTCTTTTTTTCAATATATGTAATCATTTTTTTTGTAATTTGTTGAATAATATAATCGACGTGCTTACCGCCTTTAGAAGTATAGATACCATTGACAAATGACACCTGATTAAATTCGTCATTGGGGGTAAGACCAACAACATATTCCCATCTTGGATTACTATCATCTTGAACTTTAGAAGTAGCGAGATACATGTCAACGTATTGTGGAAAGGTTTTCACGGACAATACTTCTCCATTTAGTTTAACTTTAAGGGTTCGTCGTGTTACAGCTGAAATATCATAAACGCGTTTCGCGAGCAATTGGCGCATATGTTGTGTAAGACCATCAATTTCAAAACGTTTATAATCGGGTTTGAATGTAATACGAGTATATGGTTTGCTTGAACATTTTGTAATTGTAGGTGGATGAATAACATTAAGATTATCCTCGAAACTTTGGGTATATTTTAGTTTTCTAACATGGTCAATAGTTTCAATAGAACCAATTGAAGACCAAATCAAAACAAGTTTAAACCCAAAACCATTCTTTCCCCCCACAATTTTTTTTTCGTCTTTATTATAGTTTGTAGAAGTGCGCAAGTGTCCAAATATCATTTCTGGAATCCAAAGGTCATATTCCGGATGTTTAGCTACATCTATACCATTTCCGTCATTGTACATTGAAATAGTTCCATCCTCTAGTATGTTGATATCAATATTCATAACAGGGTGATGATTTGCATCAGGTTCATCCTTTATTTTCTGATCCATACGAATAACATGATCACGACAATTCACAATACCTTCATCAAAAAGTTTGAATAGACCTGGAAGAAATTCCATATCTTGTTGAATAATATTATTGTCTTTTAAAATCCAATGACATCCCTCTACATTCTCAACCGACCCAATATAAGTATCGGGATTGTCGAGAATATGTTGTTTGTCCGTTTTCTTTTGGTATATATCAGCAAGATTTGACATAGTTAGTTAATTTATTTAACAAATATATATTTATTATGTTTCAATTTTAAGTATAAAACCTAATCAATATATATGATTCCAGTAAAAATATACAATGTGAAAAATAAACCTAAATTCATGATTGAAGAAGAATTGTTACCGGATATTTTTAAAATAGGGGAAACATATATTTTCGATTTAAGTCATGCATCTAATTTTCAAAGTCACATGCTGATTTCAAAAGATATAGATGATTTACAACCATCTGATGAAATAAAATTAATAGGTACACCTGGTTTAGATGGTGCACAATTAATATTTACCCCTGATGAAGTAGGCAATCGTTTTGTGTATGATCAACAAAATGGATTAACGATGGGTAGTTTGTTGAACCCCTTTATTTCTTTAAAAGATTTTGCAATGTATGAAGATGATAAACCCATCGAGGAAATTGTAAAAGAACAAATTATATATGATTTCAAAATGAATTATAACCCTGTATTTGTGGAGTTATTTATCGAATCATTACGTAGTCGATTTAAGGGTATTCAATTAAATGATTCTGAATGTTATCCATGTGGAATTCCAGTAATTGATACAAAAATAAATAGCGATAATTTAAGCAACGCACGTATTTTAGCAAAACAAATACGTTATTCGCGCAAAAAGGTAGAACTTGAAAAGATTCAATTAAATGCGTATGGGCGAAAAGAAGGAGGATCTGGAGGATTTGGGGCACCACCAAAAAATAGCTTTGTATAATATTTTTTTCTCCTTATGTTTATATAATGGCACGTTTTGGTAAATCAACAGATGGCATGTACCATATTAAAGGGAAAAAATACGTTTACGTTCAAGGTAGTCGTGCTCAAGTGTGGCACGGAACTGCTTATGAAACAACAGGAGGATTAAAAAAAGGAGATATTAAAATGAATAAACATGGTCGTATTGTATCTACCAAAAAATCTTCGACAGCTAAAAAGGAAAAACGTCTTGAAAAAGCTGGTTACTTCACTAAAAAGGGTAAATTTGGTTTTGTTAAAAAAGATAGTTCTTCATCTAGAAAATCTAGAAAATCTAAAAAATCTAAAAAATCTAGAAAATAAGTATTTAGTAAAATGAATTAAACAATAGACCGATATAATTTTATGTATTCTAGTAAGGAAGATATAAAATGCGAAAATGTTGACACTAACAATCATAATGATTTTGTAAAAGCATTGTCTACAACTATTGAAAAATATGTAAACACACATGTTGAAGAACGTGTTTCCAAATATGAGGATTATGATAAAATTATTGAACTCATTCATGGGTTACCGATCATCGAAAAAAAACAGCGTAAAATTGAAAAACTGAAGAAAAAGGTGAAGAAATTAAAAAAATTTATTGATGAAAATAGTGAAAATATAAAGTTAGTAATTGAAGAAAGAAATGAAATTATCGATTTGACAAATGATGATGCAGAAGATGTATCAAACATTGTTTATACAGATTGTGGTGAAACGATGTTACTAAAAAAAATTTTCGTCAAACTGGAGGATGAAGATAAAAATTCATTTGAATGTGATGATTGTAATAAAAAAGGCGGTGATTGTTTTGAAGAAATTGGCATATCTAAGGATGATTATATTGTTTATATTGATTTGGGAGAACCGGATAGATGCGAAGATTGCTTTACTAAGTGGAAAGAAAGTGATGCTGCGTCTGAATATGTAGATAAAATAAGCAATGAAGAAGAGGAGGAAGAAGCTGAGGAAGAAGAGGAAGCTGAGGAAGAAGAGGAAGAAGAGGAAGAAGAGGAAGAAGCTGAAGAAGAAGCAGAAGAAGAGGAAGAAGCTGATGAAGCTGAAGAAGAAGCAGAAGAAGAGGAAGAAGCTGATGAAGAGGAAGAAGCTGAGGAAGAGGAAGAAGAGGAAGAAGCTGAGGAAGAGGAAGAAGCTGAGGAAGAGGAAGAAGAGGAAGAAGTATTTGAAATCGAAATAGATGATATTACTTATTATACAAGTGATATTGAGAATGGTAAATTATATAAAAACGATGGTGGCGAAGTGGGTGATGAAGTAGGATATTTAAAAGATGGTGAAGCATATTTTGCCAATGAATAAAGTTTAGTAATAATTTCTTTTCACATTATTTAATATACATGAGTTTATTAAATAATATTTGTACTCCGGCATTAATATATTTAATTTTTGCATTATCGCAAATAATAATTGATACTTATAAAAGAGTATATAATATTGCATTTGTAAAATTTATTCAGATGGTTGTATTTACATTGATGTTGAATCTACTATGTGCGCGAAATTTAACGTGGATATCTTGGTTAATCATAGCAATACCATTTATATTCATGGGATTTATGACGATACTTCTATTGTATGTACTTAAATTAGACGGGCGAAGTAGTGAAGTAATAGAAGAAGATGAAAAAGGTGATGCAAACGGAGAAACAAAAAATGAAGAGGATAATGAAGAAGATGATGATAAAGCATCAAATAGTGGGAATGTAGTATATGTACGCTCGAATCAAAAGGTAGTAGTGGATGATTCGCATTTTTGGAATAATGTAGCAAACGAGGCATCTGATTCAACCCAATACGCGTAAAAATAATATCAACCAATATTAATGAATAGTTTGTATTTTTTTCCCATTGTGATGCTTATATTGGATTCAATATATTTGACATCAACATCGAAATTCTATAATAATATAGTAAAATCGATACAAGGTTCACCAATTAGCGCGCGGTATTTATCAGCATTTTTTTGTTATTTGTTTTTAGCATTTGGGCTGTATTATTTTATATTACGTACAAGAAGACCACCTTTTGATGCATTTTTATTAGGACTGATCATATATGGTGTATTTGATACTACAAACCATACTATTTTTAAAAATTGGTCATTGAAAGCGGTGGTCATGGATACACTATGGGGAGGAATTTTATTTTATCTAACGACTTATATTGTATATAGTTTTAGTAAATAATTTATATAAAGATATTTTTTTATTTTAACATATATATATGTTGTTAAGTAAAATAAAAAGAAACGGAACTATGTTTATGACAATAATGTTTGTTTTTTTAGTGAAAATATATACAGAGTTTGAATATTCGTTTAAAAAATATGTATTGCCTTATTTGCCCAAATATATTGAACAAACCATAATAGATTTTAGTGAAAATGGTAATATTATTTGTAAATCCTATAGTTTTGATAAAATGAATGAAAATAGAAAAAAAATCAAAAGTATAGATTTTGTTTTACATAAAGAATATGATAAAACAAGTGAAAAGTACAATGCGCGAGTAGTCGATAATTTGAGAAATTACCAAAACATAGAATTTGAGAAATGCAAAAAACATTTTATGTCTGTAGAATTAAGTGCGTATGATAAAACATATGAAATACACATGGACGACAACAATAATTATTATATAGAAAATAATGAGGTATTGTTTTACGAATTCGTTCAATATATACTTTATAATGAACACGGAACTTACTTGAATTTAGACGAAAAATATACAATCACTATTGTAGATAACGATTGCAATATAGTAACAATGGATAGAACTCAATACATTAAATTTACTAACAATGAATATGAAATTATTACACGAAAAAAATACATTCAAGGAAACGATGTAAATGCATATAATAAAGATAGTAAAAAAAATAATGAAATTTCCAATGAAGAAATAGAACTTGCAATAAAAATGGAACAAGAAATAATGATAAATAAAAAGAAACATTTGGAAACCATTCATGAAATGGAATTAGAAGAAGCGGAAAATTACGTAAAATGTGAAAATGATGAATTAGAACATCAAGTAGAGAGTTATTATACAGATGAAAAACAAAAAGAAAAATTATTTAAATGTGATAATTGTGAAAATATGTATACAAATTTTACTAGTAAAAAAATAGTTTTAATGCGCGACTCGTACTATGAAAATGAAGAAACGCGATTATGCGAAGAATGTTATGATTTAAATGATGATACATATAAGAATCGTAAATGGATAAAACAAGAATAAAATAATATAGATGGATATTTATATTATTTTTAGTTTGACATAATTAAGTATGTTTAAATTTATTTAAATTAATAATTTGATCCATATAAGGTAATATTTCCTTGTCATGTGTAATAACAATCATTGTTTTGTTTTTGCATTCTTGTTGCATCATTTTCATTACTTTACCACGAGTAGTAGAATCTAGTCCGGCAAGAGGTTCATCGAAAATAATAATTTTACATTGTTTTAATATTCCTCGAAGTATAATGGTTACTTTTTGCATTCCAAGTGATAAATTATTTCCGTTAACGCCTGAATTTGTATTAATACCATCCTGTAATTTAGAATACACAGACATTAAATCATACTTATTTATTAGACCTACTAGTTTTTCTTTCGTTATTTCTTTATTTCCGTATAATATATTATCACTAACGGATTTATTAAATAACTGGGTACGTTGGTTTATATAAGTAATTTGACCGCGTATATATTCAACATCTGCTGTCATAATATTAACACCATCAATTAAAATAGAACCATTCTCTGGCCGATGAATTTGAACGAGCATTTTCATTAATGTTGTTTTACCCGAACCAGATGAACCCAGAATAGCTGTTTTCTTGTTACCTTGTATTTTAATATTAAAATCTTTGAATATAAAATTTTTACCATATTTGAATGATAAATTTTGAAATTCTATATTTCCATTTGTTATAAAATTCTTTTTATTTTTCGTTTTTGATTCTGATAAAATATCTTCAATAAATGATTTCGATGCATGTATATTACCATAGTTTCCACAAGCATGTGAAATTAAATGACTATTTGCGGTAAGTAAGAAAGATAAATAGTTTCCTAAAAGCAATATAGTACTTATGAACAAAGATGTTGATATTTTTTTATTTTTATAAATTTTATAAGACGAATAAAGAGCAAATGAATAAACAGATACTGAAATAAATTGCATTGCAAGAATGGTACATTTTTCATAATCCATTTGATCAGTCATTATATTCGAATGGTGGGTATTCATATCTTTATTGTTCGCACTTTCTTCTTTATTTTGATTGTTCAATAAAATGTTCATCATATTGGAAAGACTGTCATTTAACTTTTCAGTCAAATTATAAAATCGTTTTTCGCGATCTGAAGATATGGTGATAACTTTACTGCCGAAAATATATACAAATAACCCAGTCATAAAAACACCAAATGATAAAATACACCCAATTGATATATCAATCCAAAATGAATATATAACAATGGATAATAAACCTACAAATTCGGGTAAAAATTTACCAATTAACCATTGTCCTAATTGTTTCATATATCTAGAAACATCCAAAATTCTTGTAATCATTTCACCCACCTTAACATCTTTAAACTCTGTGTTATTTTTTTCTATATTAGCACTAAATATAATATTACGAATAAAACCTAGATATTTTGGCGCTAGTTTAGCTTCTAATGATTGTTTTAAAGCATGTGCAGATGTAATCATAAACCACGACAAAGAAACTAGAGTCATTATACCCGGTACATTAAATGATTTTACATTTTCGAACACGTTAAATATATTATCTAAATTTGTTTTATCACTTTTTAATTGTTCAAATAATTTACCATATAATTTAGGTAACAATACTGATTCTAGTGGAAATGTAAACATAACCACAATAAAGTAAGCAATAAACAATGATAAGTTTTCTATAAAATAATTATAACATAATTTTTCAAATAACACATTCATATATTGTTAATATATATAAATAAAAAACATAAAAAATAAAATTGATATAAATTATAATGAGTATTAATGGAGGTATCCCCGAAATGAACTCATCCGATGTTTCAACTAAAGTCGAACCGATCCATATATTATCTGATAAATGGACTTTGTGGGCGCATTTACCACATGATACGAATTGGTCAATGGATAGTTATACAAAGATTTGCACATTTTCATCAATCGAAGAATCTATTGCTTTATGTGAAACATTACCCGAACAAATGGTAAGAAATTGTATGCTATTTTTAATGAAAGAAAATATTAAACCTACGTGGGAAGACCCTAAAAATCGAGCCGGTGGATGTTTTTCCTATAAAATCGCCAACAAACAAGTGGGTGAAACATGGAAAACAATGTTTTATCATGTTATAGGAAATTCTATCTCAAATAATAAACAATTTATTAAGTCAGTGAATGGAATTACCATTTCACCGAAGAAAAATTTTTGCATCATCAAAGTATGGTTAAATAATGCAAATTATCAAAACCCAGATTTTATACGTGTAAAAAATCTAACAAGTCAAGCATGTTTGTTTAAAAAACATTGTCCCGAACATTAAAAATATTATGTTATGATCATATGTATTTTTTAATTGGAAACTTATTATTATTTAATTTATCACTATAAGAAAAAATAAAATCCTTATCGATAATATATTTATTTTACTCATATTAACATTAAAATAAATATATTATCGATAATAAAAAAGTACAATAATTATATGGAAGGTGATACTTATGACTATATAATTATTGGTGGCGGAATAGCAGGATTAACATCCATGTATTATTTAGGTAAACAAAAACATAAGATACTCATGCTAGAACGTATGCCTCGGTTAGGTGGAAAAATCTATAGCGAACATATTAATTTTAAGGGTCAGAAACATATATTTGAAAAAGGCGCTGTTCGTTTTCACAACAAGCAAACGCACATGTTACAATTGATAGAAGATGTTGGATTAAAAAAAGATATAATAAAATATCCTTCTGAAATAACACGTGGTGATAACTTGTTTCCATTATTAAATCAAATCTCACGAAATATCTTGGAAGCGAACAAGGAAAGAATGTTGAATTTATCGTTCATTGATTATGTAAATAAATACGAGACGAAATCTGTAGCGAATAAAATTAAACACTATACTTATTATGAGACGTTGGAATATGGAAACGCATATTACATCGCAAAATACATGTTATCTAATTACGATACAAATTTAAAATATATGACATTGAAGAATGGAATGAGTTCATTGATTGCAAAAATAGAACGGGAAATTTCTCTTTATAAAAAATCAACTATCCTTAAAGAGAAAATGGTGAGTGACGTGAAAAAGAAGAATGACTATTTTCAGGTATTTTTGGGTGAAAATGGTGAAATTTATTGTTCAAAAAATATTATATTTGCCTTACCCAGTAAATATTTGTCGAAATTCTCTTTATTAAATAGTAAAAAAAATGTAAATGAAGCAATCAATGGAATTCATTATAGAACATTGAACCGAATATATGCCGTGTTTCCAAAGAGTGAAAAAACATTGTTCGAAGAGAAAGTAATCACAAGCAATGGTAAATTGAAAACCTCAGTTATGTTTGATAATCAAAAATCATTGATTAGTTATTGTGATGGGAAATGTGCGAAAAAATGGTTTAAGATAAATATGAAAGAAAAACTGAAAAGTGAAGTGGAAAAGGAAGTAAAAAAACTGGACTCCAATTACAAAACACCATTGAAAGTATGGAATTATTATTGGCCGAATAGTTTGGGAATATGGAAGAAGGGGGTAGATTTTGAAAAGATGCAAAAACATATGTTGCAACCGAGAAAAAATGTTTTTGTATGTGGTGATAGTTTTAGTGTACATCAATGCTGGATGGAAGGTGCAATACTTACCGCAAAAGAAATAGTAAACATGAGCAAAAATAGGAAATCAATCAAAACACGTAAAATGAAAGGTGGAAAAGCAAATAAAAAATATACAATGCAACAAGTGGCAAAACATAATAAAAAAGAAGATGGATGGTTGGTAATTAATAAAAAGGTATATGATGTTACCACCTGGATAGATAAACATCCGGGTGGTGCAGTGATTGAAAATTATTTGGGAAGAGATGCGACAAATGCTTTTAAATCCATTGGGCATCCAGAATATGTGATGAAAACCATTTTACCGAAATATTATATTGGTATGTTACAAGATAAAACGCGAAAAAATAATTAGATTTATAGTTTAGGTTGCTGCATAATTCGTTTGACAAGTTTAAACGCATGATAAGCAATAATAAATAATCCAGTCCATAAATAAATATCGTAAACATTAGAATCTAGTTTTTTGGATTGTACACCAATATAGGAAGCATAAAGTAGAATAGGCATAATAAAAAGATAATGGCTCCACCTTACAAAATTACGTAAAAACAATGAAAAGTCAGGCATGGGAACAAGAAAGAAAATAGCCAATCCCATCAATCCGACAGCATAAAATAATTGTTTGGGACTTTTTTCGCGTAAAAATCCAATAATAGCAAGCAATGAACCAATAATAAAAATATGCATAGCATTCACAAGTTTCATATCTATACGAAATAGCATATATATATGAAATATTTTTTATATTTAGTAAAAAATGTATACACCACACTAATAGGCAATCACCGATTTAAATAGAAGGCAAAGGTGCTAAACAAAGTTTAATTTCACCTAGGGATGCAACGTGATATTTTACCACAAGAGGGAGGTCATTTTCAAGGTACACCTCAATTTGACTGCACAAATTAGTACATTTGATAAAATAACCAAGATTTTTCAATGAAAATTCTCCCTGAATAATTTTAGACGAATCTTGCTTCATGATGAATTCCATACTTCCGTCAGATTCGGCACGATGAATTTCAGCAGAAGCAAATTGCCCGTTACATTTGAAAATAAGTTCGTTGCCGACAGATTTGATTTCCAATTTATCGGAAATGCAGCTCAAATCACGAATAATTTTTTGGAAATCACTAGAAGGCAAGTTAATAACGGAAGAAAATTTAACATCAGGTACAGACAATTCTTCGGGGTCAGGTTCAATCAATCGCAATTTCTGTGTTTTGCATTGTTTAATATCGCCATTTTCAAATTTCAAGCCAAGATGTGATGTTATTCCGTCATCATAATCATTATTTTCAATATAAATAGTTAAAGTATCATCATTATCAATTGAATTGATAAGTTTAAACAAATGAAACATATTTACACCAATAATAATTTTTTCTTCTTTGCATTCATAAAATTCAAAGTTTTCAGCAGCAAGATGAAGATGAACTAAAATAGTATGTGACTTGTCCATATTAATAATACGGATACCATCTTTTTGAAAACTGATGTTAGTTTCAAGAAGAATATCCTTTAAAGCTGTCATTAATGTACGAAATGGAGCAATTTGTACTGTTTTGATCGTCAATACATTGTTTGCGTAATTATTTGCACTGGCCATAATGTATGTATTGCGCTAAAAATCTTTAAATAATATTTCGTCAATACTTATTTTTTTAACGCAAATATATATTTTAAACAATTTTGATGGTAATATTATAATTAGTAAATCGGATATGATTTATTTCAATGTCATTAAGTATAATATTTTATTTAAACTTGCTAAAATTTCATCGCGAATATTCAATAAATCGCTATTCCCTTTTGATTTAAGATGAGGGTCAAGTTCAATTAGAAATTTTTTATAATATTCAATTTCTTTTTTGAAATCGTTGTTATTATTAGGAACATTCATTTTGACTAAATGAATATTTAAAATTTGATTGCGATTATCCATTTTTCCCATCATGACTTCAACAAATTCGTCAACATATTTATTTAAATCAGCATACAAATCATCCGTTGCTTCGTGAGTAGCGTAACTATATGTTCGCCAGTGATACAATTTAATAGTATTTAACATTTTAAGAAACATTGTAACAATTTCTTTTTTGAAATTTCTTTTTTGAGGATTTGTTTTTCTAGTAGTTTTGGAATTTGCGGATTTATTATTTTTACGAGTATTTTTTACCATCTATATATTAATACTATAAAAAAATGATTATTAGATTATTAGATTTTATATATTATAATGTTATCATATAATATATAATGACATTGCCTGTATTGCAATTTAGAATAAGTCGCAATTGTTGTCCTAAACCTACAAAAAGTGAAGAAAATGGAACGTTTTTAGTGCCGTCAAATGATACACCCAACAATAATGGAAACAGAAAAAACTCAAAACATTTTGCGGGACCCGCATTTAAAGCTAGACCTTTAAAACATTATAGAAAAAGGTTATTGCCGAATAACGGAGTAGGAAGTAGTCGCGCGACAATGCGAAGTTTTGATGTACCCGGTGGAGTAAGTTACAATAATAACGGGAATTATTGTGATAAAAATGGTTTGGTTCAATTAAACGAGAAAATATAATCATTGTGTATCAAAACCAAATTTTTTTGTTAAACTTTTCGCCTTGCTATTTAAATTATTACCCCTTTTCTTAATTTTAAACGTAGTGTTTGAAGGTACTACACTATTTTTATTTGAAACAAAATCATTATTTTCCTCATGTATTTCAGGAAAAATACGAGTCAATGGTTTATCAATAACAATCAATAAGCGTTCATTACTTAATAGTTTTCTATATTCTTGAATAGATAAGTTTCCAAAAAATTTTTCCAACAAATAGTAAGGACTTGGTGCTGGCTGAATATTTTTTTCATAATTACATGCTTTACCATAAATATAGTTAAGCATTTGATAACGTTCAAATTTTTGCGATGTATCAATATTTTCATTCATTAAAAACGATACACCACATTCAGGACTGCAAAAACACCCATAAACATGGTAATTTTCATTCATTTGATATTTAGGTATATAAATAGATGGATTGTCGAATTCGCAAGTGCACCAAAAGCAAGCAGATTTTTTAGAATATTCATTATTAAAATAAAATAATTTTTGCAATTCTTTAATTTTTTTCCATAAATTCTTCATGGAAATATTGGCGTCGACCTGTTCATTTTCTTCGGGTGTTTGATCGGTTTTGTTTTCATTGTCTAGATATTCATTAGCAACAGAATCTTGAATGTTATTAAATTCTAGTTGTTCTGTTTTTACTTGACTTGTAACTTGAAATGATTCTGGTACTGGATGTTCTATATTATCGCTATCAATATCATTTGAATTACATTTAAGATGTAAAATAACATTATGCTGTACAATACTATCATTATCAATCGGTTTAAGCTCACTAATAATTTTACCGCCTTTAGGTTTACGTCCACGTTTTTTGGGTACTGGTGGAGTAGATGGCTCTGTGATTGGTTCAGTTATTTGTGTTTGATTTTTCGGTTTGCGTCCTCTTTTTTTGGGAACTTTAATTTCGACTTCGGCTTCGCTCATTTTAAATTAAAACTTGAAGAAAATTTAAGTGGTTTTAATAAAACATTTACGGCAAAGTGGAAGATAATTTTCAGAACCTACCACGATTTGATTTTCTTCATTACTAATACGTTGACTGAAAATAGCACGTGTTCCATTTTTACATTTACTACAAAAAGAGTGTAATTTACTAATAGTATCACAAAAAGGTAATAGATCACTAATTTGTCCAAAGTTGGCACGTTTATAATCACTATCTAAACCAGAAATGTAAACTCGTAAATTGTATTTTTCAACAAGTAATAATACATTATCAAATAAATCATCGAAGAATTGTCCTTCGTTAATTAAAACCACTGAATTTTCGGGAATATTGTCTGTATACTCTTGAATAAATTTGCTAATTTTATCTATTTGTATGCATGGTATCATATTTTTATCATGTGAACTAAGCAATTTATCATCGTATCGTTGATCAATACGATGATTAATTACATATACATTAATATTTGACAATTTACATTGGTTATATACTTCAATAAGTTTAGATGTTTTTCCACTATACATTGGTCCGATAATGAGTTCCAGATATCCGTGATTTTCGAGCCAGTTATTCATGATAAATATATAAAATAATATATTTCTATATATTTATTTAAAATGATATTATTACTTTAAGTATGCAATCGAATAATATACCTTGGGTAGAAAAATATAGACCATCCGAATTTGATAATATAGTATTAAGCAGTCACAATCAACAGATATTAAATAACATGTTAACAATGAATATTTTTCCAAATCTACTTTTATATGGTCCCCCGGGAACAGGTAAAACAACAACCATAATTAATTTTATAAATAAATATCAAGAAATAAACAACGAGAAACATCCCGAATTAAAAATACATTTAAATGCATCTGATGAACGCGGTATTGATGTAATACGCAATCAAATATACAATTTTGTAGATTCAAAATCGTTATTTTGTAAAGGAACAAAATTCGTTATATTGGACGAAGTAGATTATATGACAAAAAATGCACAACAAGCTCTAAAATATCTAATACAACAATTCGATAGCAATGTTAGATTTTGTTTAATTTGTAATTATATCAGTAAAATAGATATAATGTTGAAAAATGAATTTTTTTGCATGCGATTTCATCATTTGCCTAGCATACAAGTAAAACAATATCTTCAAAATATTGTAACAAATGAGAAATTATCCGTGAATGAAAATGAGTTACGGCATATTTTGGATTATTATGATTCGGACATGCGTAGTATGATTAATTTTTTACAAACTCATCAATACAATACAAAAGAAAGACATATCATAAATTCTGATTTATGGGAATCAATAATAGTGCTAGTAAAAAACAATACAACAAGTAAAGTTCTTGATAAATTTCGTATTTATTGCAATAAATACAATAAAGATGAAAAAAATATGATTAAAAATTTTATTTATTATTTGTTGAATCAAAAGAAATATAAATGCAATATTGAAGAATTTTTAACTTTTGTGGAAAATCTTATTCATAGTAAACAAAATAAGTATTACATTGCTTATTTTTTTGTTAAAATCGGTGAATTTCTTTCATAAGTATTCATACGACTCAATAATTTGTTCATAAAATTATTTGGTGGTGAAAACTTGCAAGGATCGAATGAGTTATTATCAAGTTTCGATTCAAATGATTTAACTGATTCTAGGGGGATTTCTTTTAATTCTTCATTCTCTAACTTGATGGCGTTTTTCTGGGCTTGTAATTGTTGTCTAAGCATTATAGATAACTTAAACTAACCAAAGATAAAAATCCTTTAAACACAATTTAAATAATATTTAAAATTGATTTAAAAGATTTTTGATAATTTATAACTAATATAAAAATGGAGATTGCAACTATTGACGATGATTGGGAAAATTTTTTGGAGAATGGAATAGAGACATTTGAAGAAGAACCCGATATTGTAAATAGTATTTTGGAAGAGGAAACAAATATCCCTAAATCAACCGAACTATACATATCAACAAAAACAAAAATATTGTATATGAATAGTAAAGTTGATTTGATATATTTATTTTGGAAGCTACCTATTTTAGATTATTCTGAACCACGTGATGGTATACTGAAAAAACAAATGAAATTCAATTCAACTACACTAGAGGAATTAGAGGAAATACATGAGAGGAAAAAAGAATACAAATGTGTGACTGAAAATATTATTTATAATTCTGAACACGTGCATTTGCGTGACAATTCTTTTAAAGACGTGAGAAAAGTGAGTATAGGTATTTCTAAAAAAGATATTATGAGTTATCGCAGTAAAGAAAAAAGTGCATTTTACAATTGTTTTGTTATGAATTTGCGAATAAAAAATGGCGATGTTTTTAAAGAAGTACATGTAAAAGTATTTAATACAGGTAAATTAGAAATTCCAGGAATACAATGTGAAAAATTCTTTGGAGTCGTAAAAAATAAAATCTTGGAAACATTGACACCATTTATAGATATTGTATTAAATTTTGATGATGGACGCGAAGAAACAGTTTTAGTTAATTCTAATTTTCATTGTGGTTATTTTATCAATCGAGATAAATTATTTGATATACTAAAATATAAATATAATATTCAAGCAAGTTATGATCCGTGTTCTTATCCTGGAATACAATGTAAATATATGAAGCCAGACAAGCAAAATTACATTAGTTTTATGGTTTTTAGGACAGGTAGCGTATTGATTGTTGGAAAATGTGATGATATATTCTTGTATGAAGTATATGAATTTTTGAAAAAGATTTTTCATGACGAATACACAAACATTGCTACACAAACGAATTCACCTGTAATAAAAAAGGAATTAAAACCTAAAAAACAAAGAAAAAAAACTATTTTCATTACTCTATAAAAAAATTGTTTAGTAATAGACATACGTTATTTGTATCATTCTCACATTCAATAAGTAACAATTTCATATTTTTTAATGTTTCTGTTTCTGTAATATCATATTTGTATTGATTAATAATATAATTTTCTATTTCCGCTCTTATATATTGTAGCTTTTCTTTTTTTCCGGCAGTTTTTATATCTGTAAAATCTTTTGAACTAGCAAGCATAATCATTAATCTACCATATATATCTGTGAAGTTGGTAACTACTTCTAAAACATCGTCGTCGCTAGGTGTTAATAAATGGTTTTGTCTACTTTCTTCGTCTATATCATAAATAGTTTTGGTGTAAATGTAAACAACTGCGTCTTTTAGAGTCAAATTAAAAAACATGTTATCTTCTTTGTCTGTAATTTGGCTAATATATTCTATGTAATAAAATATAGCATTTTGACAATGAAAAATGGTTAATTCTAAATATTTCGTATACATCAATAAAAACATAAAAATATGTGTCAATGATTTAAATCCTTGGATAAAAATATTTTGGTTGGACATGTTTTCGAAATAGTGAACAATGTAGTAATGGATAATTTTTACATAACTTAATTGAATAAGAATAATAGGGTCGTCTAATGTTTTTCTGTAATTATCTTTGTTTGACAAATTAAAAACGATATTTTCAGGATTCTCGATTTTATCTTCCGAAGCCATTATAATTTCTTAATATAAAAAGTTATAAATTTAAAAGTATTTAAAGATTTTTAAGAATAAAAATACAAGAATGAGTACTGAAGAGAGTTCGGAAAACTACCGAACGCCTACAAATACAACAATGCAACACGCGTGTAAATTAAGCATTGTAGATGACAAACCAATTATGCTTGACTATTGGACAAGTTCACTTGACAAAAATGTATTAATCGGAGTTCGTGAAAACCAAGAAAAGCTTTTGGTAAAAAGCGAAGATGAATATACAAGTCCAATCAGTAAAATTTACAAAATCGAGACCGAATATATTATTATGACAGAAAATTCTATCTATTTAGTATCATCTGATATTAGTACAAAACGAATTTCTTAAAGTTCAAAATATTGGAAATAGAAAATAATTTGTTGTTGTAAAACAAATTATTTTAATTAACATAAATTGTGTGCGTTTTATCTAAAATATCTTTATTGAAAACACCTTTGATAAATTTACCTCCGTATAAAATAGGTTGTTCGTAAAATATAAGATTGCGAACAATTCCATTTATTTTTCTATTTTTTCCTTTACATCTCTCAGGTATGATAATAAGTTCTGGGCGTTTATCGTATAATTTAAAATTGTTTATTTCCGTGAAGTTAGTTTCGCCAATTAAATCAGCGAAATTTGAAATAATATTGCATTTTGAATCCTTCCTTTTCTCGTAAATAAAAGCAATCATTTTTTTATATTTACCACCTTTTTTTACACAAGAATAAAAATCACATAAAATTGTAAAATCGTCATATGATATATTTTGTTGATGTAAATCTTTAAAATTTTCCATATCCATGTTCCAGGACTATTATATATATATATTGTTACTTATTAATATATTATTTCAATTTTGATAATAAATAATATATTATTTGCTTTCAATAATATGATTGTATGGTATAATAAAGATGTTATAAAATGTTATATATGCAATGCCTATTTCAAATATCACATCATAACCTAAAATTAAAAATGCATCTAATAAATTATCTGATCTACATATATATTTGTTATCATTGCACAAGTGTACTTGTACTTTTCTAAATTCTTTATAATATGATATTATTGTCCAAATACTGCTTATGTAAACCATCGACATGAACATATTTAATTCTCTATAAAAATGTGATGGATTATTTAATAATACCAATGTGTTAAAAATAGTAGCACTACCCATTAAACATAATGATCCTGGTGTGTTAATCTGACGTTTTGAAAGTGTCTTGGTATTTGATTGTTTTTTAAACATATTTACCACCATGTAAAATATTAGTAAGTGATAAAAACATTGATAAAACCCTATATAAAATCTATCTCCAAAATATAAACCAATAATTGTTACTGCTCCTCCTTCTTGAATTCCTTGAAGAATTATTCCAACATATTTATTAAGATTTCTACTTTGATTATTCCATGTTACTTTCATAGGTTTAATAATGCGGATTTGTTGATAGTTCAGAAATAATTCGATTATTGTCCAAACAATGCTTGAACCTATCATCACATAAAAATATTCCATATTTTTATTTATTATACTATTGTGCAAACATAAAAAAAAAGATAATAATATATATATTATTTTCTTGTTTGCATCTGTCGCAAAATCACCTGTACGTATAATAAAATATTTGTCTTGTATTAAATTCATTGTATATTTTTATATATAAAATCTACATAAGTTAATTTTATATATAATTAAAAGTAAATACAAACACATTTTGTATATGTAAAAACTAATTTTATTTACTGGATATTAAATACGTTCCCATTAAAATAAATGCAATGCCAAGCATTTGTAGCGTATTATAATTTTCTTTATAAATAATCATACCTATGGCAATAACAAAAATAGTAGAAAACCCCTTGGTTAACATGGAATTAATAAAAGGAGTTTGGTATCCTTTATCCATTTGTAATACAAGAATGGTTGAAACAACAGTAAACAACGAAACACCTATCATACTACCCAGTTCGATTGGTTTCATATTCTTATATTTATTGAAATCCACCTTTTTCTTCTTTGTAAAATTATAGGCAAAATATACAACAACAAACAAACTTATGAAAAATGTATTCAAAAACAGAAAATCATCTTCGTCAATATCGCTTTTTAACACGTTTTTCTTAAAAAATGGTCTTAATGATTTCATAATAGATATTCCAAAAAGTACACTATACATTTTTTCTTATATAATGCTAATAAAAAAATTTAACATTCGAATAATATTATTAATCTAAACAATGCTCTAAATTTCAAGGTAAAATTTTTCCAAGTATTTCATAAGTTTTTTCATCAAACGATTCGGGAAATGTGACATTAAAGTGAACACATAATTTTCCTCGTTTATCGTTGCGTGTAAAACCCATGTTATTAATTTCTTTTATATAATTAGGTACAATGATATTACCCTGTGTATTTGTAATATTATACATTTTCCCATTAATATATGGCAATGTAAAAGTAAAACCACATAACGCATCTTTTAATGTAATTGCTTTATAGTAAATAATATTAAGTCCGTCTCGTTGGAAATGATGATCGCGCTCAATATTAATTTTAATTTTAACGTTAGAACTAATATTTTTCGGATAATTATGACCTTTATTTTTGATTTCGATAATTTCATCGTTGTCTACACCACAAGGTATATCTACATACAATGTTTCTTGTTCATTAATTTTATTATGTTTATTATTATAAATAGAACGTTCTATTTTTACAGGTAAATTAACACCTTCAAATGCCTGTTTAAATGAAATAGTAATATTTTTCATAATGTGTTCTATTTCGATTGACTCTTCTTTAATATCTTCATGTTGTTCGCGCTGTTGGAATCCATTTTTCACATTATTTTTTACATTTGTTGACATATGTGGAGGCATAGTAAAAAAAGAATTCATAAATGGTGCAAATGGATTACTTCTAGATTGGGATTGTTGCCCAGGCATAGGCATTGCCATTGAACCAAACATTTGTTGTAACATATCATTAATATGTTCATCATTTAATATGTCATCCATATTATGATAACTTGTGTGATTAAAACCATTATTTTGAATACCGCTCAAAAAAGGGTTAGAAGATATCATATCATATTGAGATCGTTTTTTCGAATCCCCCAATGTTTGATAAGCTTCGTTGATTTCTTTAAATTTTTCGGTGCTGCTTGGATTTTTATCAGGATGATATTGTAGTGAAAGCTTTCTAAATGTTTTTTTTATTTCATCTTGACTTGCATTCTTTGATAATCCTAATACTTGGTAATAATTCTTATTTGCTTCCATTATTTAAAAATAACGAAGAAAAACTTAAATGTTAATTTACATAATATAATTAATATGAATCAAACTTTAATAATGAAATATAAACCAACCAAATGGGAAGATTTTCATTTTGATGAAAAATTATCAAATATATTTCAAATGTATATTGATATTGATAAAATTAAAATGTTAATATCAGGCAATCATGGTACAGGAAAAACAACATTAATAAAAATAATAATTAATCAATATTTTAAAAATATTGCACTAAAAGATATAAATGAAAACGTTTTATATGTAAATCCCTTAAAAGAGCAAGGTATTCAATATTATCGTAACGATGTGAAAAATTTTTGTCAAACATATTGTACCATAAAGGGTAAGAAAAAGTTTGTGATAATGGACGACTTTGATTTAGTTCACGAACAAAGTCAACAAGTTTTTCGAAGTATTGTCGATGGTTATGAAAATAATGTTCATTTTATAATTAGTACATCAGATATATTTAAAATTGTGGAAAGTATTCAATCGCGTTTTACAAATTTGGTATTGCCACAATTCAATAAAACATTTATTAAAAATTTATGCAATAAAATATGTATTAATGAGAAAATTGTATTTTTAAATGGTATGAATGAGCTATTTCTATCTATATGTGACAATAATATTCAATTAATGCTCCAATATTTAGAGGGGTTTCGATTATTAAGACAAGATGTTAATGAGAAAATAATTTTTGACATATGTAGTCATGTAAACTTTAGTAAAATGAGTTTATATTTTAAATGTATGCAAGAAAATAAAATAAATGAAGGAATCGAAATATTATTTAATTTATATCATGATGGATTTAGTGTAATGGATATATTGGATTCCATATTTAATTATGTTAAAATGGAAAAGGTAGAAATAGCCGAGGAAATAAAATATAAATTAATAAAATACTTATGCAAATACATTACAATTTTTCATGAAATTCACGAAGAAGAAATAGAATTAGCATTATTTACAAACAATATTATAAAACTTTTCAAGGAATAAAAATATGCTTTTATATTAATATGGATAATGCGAAACAATATGCCAAAATGTTAAATAATAGTGCAATAATCATGCCTGCTGTTTTTGCAATCATTTTCATTGTTGTACTCATGTTTACATTTTATATATATTCGCTTTCAAGAATGAGACCTGTAAAGTGCAATAGTTTAGAAACAACATATCCAAATGCTCCTCCCATCAGTTCATTGCAAAATAGTGATTATGGGATGAAATTTTTATTGCGTGATTTCTATATTAAATCATCGTATAATAGTTGTTCTATTGGTAATTTCAAAAATAATTTTGTAGATATTTGCGCACTAAAAAATGTAATTAAACAGGGTGCGCGGTGTTTGGATTTTGAAATATATTCATTAAATGACGAACCAATTGTTTCTACTTCATCTATCGATAATTATTACGTTAAGCAAACATATAATTCTATTCCATTTATTGATGTGTTAAAAACATTAAATAATATGGGTTTTAGTTCTAGCACCCCCACGCAAAATGATCCTTTATTTATTCACATGCGAATTAAAAGTAAAAATAACGTAATTTACGATAAAATGGCAAAATACATTAAAACATATTTGGATTCCAACCGCATTTTAAGTCCACAATATAGTAATGAATATAACGGGAAAAATTTAGGGAAAGTACCAATTAAAGAATTAATGGGCAAATTTATATTTATAACTGATAGAACTAATAAAATGTATGTAGAAACAAAATTGTTTGAATATATTAATATTGCTACTAATTCAATGTTCATGCGTGGATTGCGAAATTATGGTGTAGAGTACACACCTGATCACAATGAATTGGTAGAATATAATAAAAAACAAATGACTTTGTCTATGCCTGATTTATCATCATCGACAAATAATGTAAAAGCCGCAATTCACATGAATTATGGTTGTCAATTTATTTGTATGTGCTACCAAAATAGAGATTCAAATATGGAGTATATTGATAAATTCTTTAGTGAAAATAATCGAGCATTAGTTTTGAAACCGGAAAAATTACGTTATGTACAAGTAACAATAGCCGAACCTAATAAACAAGACCCTAATTTATCTTACGCAACACGAAATGTAGAAGCCGATTATTATAATTTTAATATCTAAATCTATATTATTATGAAAAATGTATGCAATCCAAAAATGTCATTTAGCGAATGTGAATTAGAAATATTACGAAATGCTGTTGATACAGCGGAAAAGCGTTCTGCAGTTGAAAAGGTGCGTAGTCCAGGTGTGCAAGAAATTATATCCATTGTAGAAATGTTTTTGAAAAATAAAAAATTGATTTGTTACGGCGGCACTGCAATAAACAATATACTACCAAAGAAAGATCAGTTTTATAATTACGATCAAGAATTGCCTGATTATGATTTTTTTTCTGATAATGCTTTAGATGATGCAAAAGAGTTGGCGAATATATACTTTAAAGAAGGATTCACCGAAGTCGTTGCTTCAGCTGGTATACATTTTGGTACATACAAAGTTTTTGTAAATTATATACCTGTGGCCGATGTTACACAAATAAGTAAACCAATATTCAAACGTTTACGTAAAGATGCTGTAAGCATAGACAATATAATGTATTGTCCACCTGATTTTTTAAGAATGTTAATGTTTTTGGAATTATCAAGACCACTTGGAGATGTAACGCGTTGGGAAAAAGTATTAAAACGTCTTACGCTATTGAATAATAATTATCCGTTAAAAGCAAAAAATTGCAGTTTTGATAATTTTCAACGTGTATTTGAAGGAAAAGAAAACTATTCACTTATATATGATGTTACCAGAGATACAATAATAGACCACGAATATATATTTTTTGGTGGATACGCTAGTTATTTATATTCGCGATATATGGGGAAAAATATACAAAAGAAGTTTATAAAACATCCTGATTTTGATATATTAGCAGAAGACCCTGAAAAGGCAGCACAACAAATTAAATCACGTTTAATGAACGAAGGTGTAAAAAATGTGAAGATAATAAAACATGATGAAGTAGGCGATGAATCTATTGTTTTACTTCCTATACATTATGAAGTCATAGTCAATAAAGATACTATTGCAATGGTGTATATGCCTATGAATTGTCATAGTTATAATAAAATTACTATAGCAAGAAAAAGTGTTAAAATTGCTACAATAGATACAATGCTTTCATTTTATTTAGCATTTGTGTATAGCGGAAAACCTTATTATGATGATAATCGCATATTATGCATGTCTAAATATTTATTTGATGTGCAGCAAAAAAATAGGTTAGCGCAAAAAGGTGTTTTAAAACGTTTTAGTATTAATTGTCATGGAAAACCTCACACATTAGATGAAATAAGGCGAGTGAAGACAGATAAGTATAAACAATTGCGAACAAAATCGAATTCAAGAGAATATGAACAATGGTTTTTAAAATATCGTCCAGATGAAAAATACAAAAAATCAAAAACACACAAAATGAAGAGTAAAACAAACAAGAAAAAACAAATAAGCAAGAAAAAACAAACAAGAAAAAATAAAAGCATACGAAATTTATTTAACATTGAATTTTAATTTACCATATTGTTTAATAAACCCAATATACTTGCACCAAATAATAATTTAATTTCATTGGTAGTAAATTCTATTTTTTCTTGTTTTGGGAAAAATATGATTGTCAAAAATGCAAAGGTTAATATTAAAGAAAAAGGAGATATATAATCACGTCTTTCTTTAAAATAAAACCCATTTTGTTCATTGTTTGACATTTTTGCGAATATTAAACGAATAGTAAAAAATGCCATGATAAGTTGAACAACTCCTAAAATAATTAATAGTGCAGTTCGAATGTTTTCCATAATATATATATTATAAATATATTATAAGTAACTAATGAAATATGATGAAGCAAAACTGGAAAAGATTAGAGAAATATACAAAAAAAATAATTCGAATATTAAGCTTAAACCTGAAATAATAAAAGTTTTAGAAGCAACAAATAATGAATTTAAAATTAGTGTATTAAGCGACAAAGAAATTTTAGAACAGAAAATAAAAGTAAATAGTGAAAAACACGATGAACAAGATGAAATGATAAATGAGTTGTTTAATCAAGTATATGATATATTACCAAGTAACAATGAAAAAACTAAAAGTGACATGATACATGCATTGAGTGTAATAAGTAAATTAATTGTTTCGGATGCTATAAATGTAAAAAAAACATTGCTTTCAAATGATACACGTATTACTACTCTAGAAAGTAGTTCATCATCGTCATCGTCGTCGTCATCAAATAATAATTTTACTAATTTAGTTACTATGTTAAATGGTTTGAATGTATCCGGAATAGCAGATATTAGTAATTTAATAATAAGCAACATGACGACATTGCATGACGTTTCCATCAATGGATTTGCTCAATTGTATGGTGATTTATCAGTGAATGGATTAACGAACATGAATGATTTATCGGTAAGCAACATGACGACATTGCATGACGTTTCCATCAATGGATTTGCTCAATTGTATGGTGATTTATCAGTGAATGGATTAACGAATATGAATGATTTATCGGTAAGCAACATGACGACATTGCATGACGTTTCCATCAATGGATTTGCTCAATTGTATGGTGATTTATCAGTGAATGGATTAACGAATATGAATGATTTATCGGTAAGCAACATGACGACATTGCATGACGTTTCCATCAATGGATTTGCTCAATTGTATGGTGATTTATCAGTGAATGGATTAACGAATATGTATGATTTATCGGTAAGCAACATGACGACATTGAATGACGTTTCCATCAATGGATTTGCTCAATTGTATGGTGATTTATCAGTGAATGGATTAACGAACATGAATGATTTATCGGTAAGCAACATGACGACATTGAATGACGTTTCCATCAATGGATTTGCTCAATTGTATGGTGATTTATCAGTGAATGGATTAACGAACATGAATGATTTATCGGTAAGCAACATGACGACATTGAATGACGTTTCCATCAATGGATTTGCTCAATTGTATGGTGATTTATCAGTGAATGGATTAACGAACATGAATGATTTATCGGTAAGCAACATGACGACATTGAATGACGTTTCCATCAATGGATTTGCTCAATTGTATGGTGATTTATCAGTGAATGGATTAACGAATATGTATGATTTATCGGTAAGCAACATGACGACATTGAATGACGTTTCCATCAATGGATTTGCTCAATTGTATGGTGATTTATCAGTGAATGGATTAACGAATATGTATGATTTATCGGTAAGCAACATGACGACATTGCATGACGTTTCCATCAATGGATTTGCTCAATTGTATGGTGATTTATCAGTGAATGGATTAACGAATATGTATGATTTATCGGTAAGCAACATGACGACATTGCATGACGTTTCCATCAATGGATTTGTTGAAACAAAACAAAATATAACAACAAAACCTTATGCAGATATGAGTGCATTTACAAATTTTAGTGAATGGATTGGAATTTATGATTTAAGTGCTCGAACAATAATGAACAAACAACCACCGAGCAATAGCGTATGTGATTTAAGTTTTGTATCTACATATTATAGCACAATACCAGAACAATGCATTAGTGGAAATTTAAATAATGGCAAATTTAAAATTTTAACTCATGATTTAAGCAATATATTTAAAAATACATTATTAGAAGTATTTTTTTCTGCAAATGGTACATTTAGTAAAGTTGGTTCATTGGAATTAGTAATGCAGAATACAACCCCATATTCGATTGATTCGCGTTCAGTATATCCAGAAAAAAGTCGTACAATGTGTTTTGGACCACAATTTTTTAAAACATCTGAGTTAACTGACAATAATTTACTTTTTCGTCTAGATTTAAGTTGTGGCAATAACAACAATTTTATTTTTTCCGAAAATCCACGTTTGACATTGAAGATTCGAAATTTATTATAAAAAATACATAACAAAATAACAACATAACAAAATATTTAATAGCAAATTATTGAAAGCAAGCATTAGAAGTATCAAAACGATTAAGTGCCACTTGGCACATAGGTTCTTTACTTGCATGGATAAAAGTATCTATTGCTCCCATGCATACAGCATCTTGAAACAAAGACATTCCGTTCTTAACTTGCTTGACTTCTGTTACTTCAACAAATTTTCCATTGCAATTTTTATAGTAAATATATGGTCTATCATGATGTTCTTTTAAAATATTCAGTTGTTTCCTGGAATAATAGCCAACGTATTGTTCATTAGATGTAGATTCAGAATTATTGTTCATGATTTATATGTTTGCAAATAACAAAAACATATAAATGAAATCAATTTTTATTTTTTTTTGGACGCCCTCTTTTTTTCTTTGCACTTGACGCTGAAATACTGCTAACAACACTTGTATTATCATCATCATGTATAGTAACAGGGGGTATAAAATCATTTCCATTATTTTGCTGAATATTTTCTATATTCAGTTGAGGTGTCATGGATGGTTGGTCTTGAAACATTTCCATATTGTCTCCACTATTTTCATCAAAAAGAGACATATTTTCGTCGTTATCATTATATTCGGGCATATCATTTTCTACTTCGTTAACACCGATAATATCATTTCCTACTTTGATATCACCGATAATATCATTTTCTACTTCGATATCATTTTCTAATTCGATATCATTTTCTAATTCGATATCATTTTCATCGATGTTTGCGTCAATATTTTTCATTTGAATTTCTTTTTTTTTATAATTGCCCATGGAAAACAATGGCGGAATTTCATAGTATAAATCATATATTTTTTGGAAAACTTTTTGTAAAAACTCATTATGATAATTGCAACTATATTTTAAAAAATTTGAAAATAAGCTGATTTGTTCTTCGACAACACGATTATTGAAATGAAAAGTTTGCAATAATTTATCATAATGAAATCCATTTTTTATAGATTCCTTGTGTTGTTTAAAACCACGTGTATCATTTTTGCAATGTTCGTGGATAGCATTAATGATGTTGACTATATTTTTAAATATAGATATGACAACTTCGCGGTCATATACTTTATATTTTTCTAAATCTTTATATACTGGGTAATTACCAGCGTTAAGCAATGCATTTATTTTTTTATCTTGAATATTATGTTGTACATAATCGCATAAAATACGATGCAATTTAAACAAATCGCAATAAATATGATTTTGTATTAAGTGAAATACTTGCAAGAAATTTTCCTTTTGAATGTTACATACATAAAATTGAAAAAAAACAGAATCTAAACTATAAACGAGTAATGGGTTTAATTCATGATTTGAAGCAGATTTAAATTTTTGCTGCAATTCTTTCATTTTTTTATCTAATTTTTCAATAGTAGTTTCTATTTTTTCACATTTTCGAATGATTTCTTTAAATCTTGTGTTACATTCATCCATAATATAATGTTTTATTATATAATTTATAAAGTTATAATTTGCCATATTTTACGCAAATTAATTGTATTTAATGTTTATTTCGTTAAAAACAGAATAAAAAAGATTTGTTAATATATAAAATGGGCGATTCAGGTTCACATTCTTCCTCATCGAATAATGTTAATCACGAAATAGTGAGAAAAGAACAAATAAATGGTTGGAACGAGCATAACGAAGAGATATTTTTTGAATGGGCAGACAAAGCAATGTGTTATCGATGGCTACATAGTCGTTCATTTAACATATTTAGTTCACGCGCGGCTCGTTATACTATACCTGTAATTATTATGTCGACCATCACAGGAACAGCTAATTTCGCTCAAGATAAATTTCCAGAAGAGTACAAAGTACTTGCACAAATGGCTATAGGTACAATCAATATCATTGCGGGTATTTTAACGACCATTGCACAATATTATAAAATAAATGAATTAAATGAAGCACATCGCATAAGTTCAATAAGTTGGTCTAAATTTTATCAAAATATTAAGGTGGAGATGGCAAAACATCCAAAAGAACGTAAATCGCCCAATGATATGTTAAATTCATATAAAGAAGAATTTGATCGTTTGCTAGAAATCAGTCCAAACATCGAGGATAAAGTAGTCGCAGAATTCAAACATAGATTTGGGAAAAAGGATAAGGGACTATATAGTTCAAAAGAAGTGAAGGATAAATATCAGGATGAAATGAATAAGGTTTTAATTAATGAACAATTGGATCCAAATACGCGCGATAAATCTGTTGGTAAACTATTTGATGATTATTTAGCTGAAATGAACAAGGTGAAAAAAGGGAAAAGCAAAAACCAATTAGAGTTTTTAAAGAAACCTGATATTTGTGACGAATTAATATCGATAAGCGAAGGTAAACGCGATTGGTATTCTGTTACAGATAACAAGGATGAAGGTATTACATATGAAGTAAGTCCGGAAATGTTAAAGGAGACAGAAAAACGAAAAGCAGAAGAAATATATCGCTCGCAAATTAATATTTTCATAGATGAATATCATAAATTAAAAGGCCAGTATCCATTATTAGAAGATATAATCGACAATAAAAAGGATAGTATACCTCTAGAATCATTACGTGAAATAAGCATTTCTATTTTAAAAAAATGTTTTGATGGTACTGATAATAATGTATAATTTTTACTATAAAATATAATGTTACTATATTTTATGGTGTTCAATATAATCGAAGAAAAGATAAGAAAAATATTAAAAAATGAAGAAAAGTGGTGTAAAACATTAAAAATACGAAATCCTTATTTAGATTCATTCAAAGTACATTATACTCATAAACTACCAATGTTTGATGGTACTGCATTTAAAAAATATCCAGAACATGCTCATATATATGATAAACTTTGGGTATCAAAAACGCAAGGAAAAAAATGTGGGTCATTGGAAAATATTTTACAAGAAAATAAAGAAATAGAATTTCCAATTTTTATTAAACCTCGTCATGGTAATAAAAGTGCCTCTAGTAAAGGGTGCTATAAAATTAAAGATATGAATGAACTAAAAAAACACGTAGGTAAGAAAGATGTAATGTGGTCAGAATTTTATGACGGCAATGAAACAATGACCGATTTTGTAATGGTAAATGGTAAAGTAACGTATCAATTAACTTGTATTTATTCCCCGCCAAAAAATGGTTTTACTGATGAATGGAAATATATTTCACCGAAGAACAAACCACCAAAAGCAATTGAAGAATGGGTAAATGTGCATATGAAAGGGTTTTCTGGAATATGTAACGTACAATATCGTAAGGATTCTATTATTGAAGTAGGTATGCGACCTGCACGTGGTGGTGCTTATTTACAAAGCACAAATAATGTTAATATAATTAAAAATATCAACAATGTTGTTGAAAAGAATGTATGGGTATATTTACCAAAAGAACAATTGGATTTTCAACCTTATTATTCATTCAAATGTTTTTCAAAAATACCAGTTTTTTATTTGCTACCTCAACATACTATTGATATTATTATGTATACAATGGGAGCTAAAAAATTCTATGAATATTACTTTGAACCTGTCGGTAATGATGGATGTGTATTTTTCCAATTTTTACACGAAGATTTTCAAACAGGTATGCGTTTAAAATGGATGCTTGAAACTTTATTCATGTTCTTACAATTATTTTTTGTAATTATGTTTATAATTCCATTTATCCTTATATTTATGTTTAAAAAAACATTTATTGGTATCATTTTGCTTATTGTAATATCTATAATATTTTCTACGAAATTTATCAATCCTTTATCTTGTCAGTATGGTTTATGGAAATTATTTAAGCAACAATTTAATATTAGTACTAAAAAAAAAGAAGATATCATAAATGACCAAGGTGAAATCGTTAGCGACGATGATGATGATGATGACGATGATAGTGAAAACGATGAATAAACGATAAAATTGAAATAATAATTAATATAAAGAATATCATTATATTAATTCAATGAATTTCTTAGCAATGTGTGAAAATACTACTTCGATTATTGATGAAGAACCAAACTATTTATATATCGGATTAAATCACGATAAATATATTCCAACGGAAGAACAAGTTAGACATATTATGAAAAAATACGGAGTTGTTGATAAAATCAAATACGATTTATCAAAATATGGTGTACCTAATGGTATTTATGTATACTTTGATTATTTTGATATGAAATATAATAATACGCAACTATTATTGAGCGAAATTAAATACGCTGGAAGTTCTCAAATTACAATCTCATTCATAAATTCACTTCGTAGTATTGATTATAATTATGATTTGTATGCATCAAAAAGAATTGTAAATTTTGATATAAATAATATAGAAAAACCTATTCTAAGGAGGTCACGCAATGTACCATATTTGAACTTTCATGAAATGAACGAAACAATTCAAGATTTGCGTGAAGATGTCATGAATCTCCAATATGCCTGTTAGAAGATAAATATAAGTAAATGTATTAAATATTTTTTATTGAGTTCTATAAATGACAGATAATATCGTATATGAACATATTTATGATAAAAATATTTTATCACTATACAATTATATTGATTGCTGTAAAGAAGATACGCAAACACTGAGCGAAAATATTTTACCACATAAGTATTCAATTATTGAAGAACGTGTTGATATGACACATATCGAATGTTACAGCATAGACCCACCTGGATGTGAAGATGCAGATGATGCATTTAGTGTTTACCATGATAAGCAAAAATTATACTTGGCGATACATATTGCTGACCCTACAGAATATATAAATATAGAATCGCAATTATGGGAAACAATAAAATCGAGAATTATAACACGTTATCCATCTAATCGTAAACCATTTCATATGATGCCAATAGAAATTATGGAAAAATCTAGTTTAATGGATAATAATTACGGCAATGAAAAAAATGCTATATCTATAGTTATTGAAATAGATGAAGAAACTTACAAACCACAAGGTGAAATCAAATTATTATTTACAAAAATTAAAGTAAAAAAAGAAAATGCTCTTGCGTATAACGATGCATGTAATCGAATAGACGAAATTCATGCTATAAAAACCAGTTTGAAAATTAGCGAAGTTTTGGTAAAAGAAAGAACTTCTAGAACAAATGGAACAATATTAAACGATGTTTCTATTTCTGCAGTTACATATGAAAATAATATACCATCATTGGTAAACGTTTCGCAAAATGAAAAACGTATGAAACAAATGATTGCCGAATTCGCTATAATTGCTAATTCATTTATAGGGAATTATTTAAAAACTCATTTAAATGAAACAGGCATTTTTAGAACGTGTGATGCAAATAGCATCATAAATAATAAAGAAATGATAAATATGACGGGCGATGAGTTATTAGAAGAAATCATTACCCAGGGGATTCAAGCAGATTATGCAAGTAAAGTTGCTTCGCATGATTTGGTAGGAAGTGAGGAATATACACATTTTACATCTCCTATACGACGTGTATCTGATTGTATATGTCATTATTTATTAAAATATA
>Ga0209632_10000594_pt1 | contig 37402 bp, 36 predicted proteins | sample COG_10_FD_184754 | JGI IMG/M metagenome (GOLD analysis project Ga0209632, IMG submission 184754) | Pelagic Microbial community sample from North Sea - COGITO 998_met_10 (SPAdes) (version 2) | ecosystem: Environmental > Aquatic > Marine > Neritic zone/Coastal water | place: Helgoland, sampling... | reverse complement strand
AGATGATCAAAAATCTGGCGTTGCATTAGTAGCTAAAGCCTTACAAGCTCCTGTAAGACAAATAACTTTAAATGCTGGAGTTGATGGTTCGGTTGTAGTTGGAAAACTACTTGAGCAAAATAAAAAGAACCAAGGATATGATGCTCAAAATGAAGAATATGTTGATATGTTTGCAAAAGGTATCATAGATCCTGTGAAAGTTGTTAGAACAGCTTTACAAGACGCTGCTTCAATTGCTGGATTACTAGTGACTACAGAAGCAATGATTGCTGATAAGCCAGAAGAAAAAGATGCTGGTGGTGGAATGCCTGCTGGTATGCCTGGTGGAATGGGCGGCATGGGAGGAATGGGTGGAATGGGAATGTAATCCCACTCTTTCTAAATAAAATTTTAAAAGGGCAGTCTTTACTGCCCTTTTTTTATGTCTGATTTATTGATAAAGATTTATTTTAAAAAAATGTCATGAATAAAAAAATTTTTATTTCTCTAATTTATTTATCATTTTATCCACTGCCAGTACTTGCACATAATATTACTGGTAAAATTGGTTTTTATGATGGACTTTCACATCCAGTTTTAGGTTTGGATCATTTACTTGCTATGATTTGTGTTGGAATATTATCTGCTCAAATTGGAGGTAAAGCTATTTGGACAGTACCAACAACCTTTGTCACTATAATGACGATTGGTGGTTTATTAGGATTTTTATTAATTATAGATGAATTTTATTTTGTAGAAGTTGGAATTGTTTTTTCTGTCATTCTTTTAGGATTTGGAATTAGTATTGAAAAAAAAATTCCAGTTAAATTAATAATGATTTTTGTTGGAATTTTTGGTTTATTTCATGGAATTGCTCATGGACTAGAAGTTCCTGCAGCAGCAAACCCCGTTTTGTTTGTTTTAGGTTTTATTTTTGGAACAACAACTCTACATCTATTAGGTGTTGCTATTGGTTATTTTTCAATCAAGAAAACAATATCTTTAATTTTATTACGTTTAACAGGGGTATCTTTTTCTATTTATGGAATTTATCTACTTAATGAAATTTTATATTATCTTTAAATAACCTTTTTTTTTAAAAAACTGATATAAATTTAATATGTCAAAAAGATACAGTGGAAAATCGTTTAAAGACTCTAGTGCTAGCAAAAAACCAAAATTAAGTTTGAAAGAAAAGAGAAAACAAAAAAAAGAAAAGACTAAAAAATCTTAGGATTTAGCTCTTTTTTTGCTATGTTTTTTAAAGCTAAAGTTTTTAGGTCTACTATTTCTGCTCTTAAATTTTTTCTTTCCCTTAAAGTTAAAATTTTTTTTCTCTGGATCTGAAGAAGTATTTTCCGAAGGTTTCCTTCCAAAATACTTTGGGTTATTTGTAAAGCCAGTTGGTTTTGATTCATTTTTTTTGGAAATACTTGATTTTCCTTTAAAGCCAAAACTTTTTTTCTCTCCATCTCTTGATGGTTTATCTCTAAAACTTGATTTTCCTTTAAAGCCAAAACTTTTTTTCTCTCCATCTCTTGATGGTTTATCTCTAAAACTTGATTTTCCTTTAAAGCCAAAACTTTTTTTCTCTCCATCTCTTGGTCGTCTATCTGGTCTTCCCTTACCATAAGATTTTTTTTCATCTCTAGCTTTTCTTTTTTTATTATTTGGCCCTTTGCCTCTTCTTTTGCTTTTTGAATCTCTTCTTAAACCACTAGGTGCTGATTTAAAGTTTGGATCTATTAATTTATTTATTGAATTCCACATTAATCTATCATCTGGTGTTAAAAATGTTAGCGCTGACCCTTCCGATCCTGCTCTAGCAGTTCTTCCAATTCTATGAATATAATCCTCAGGAACTTGTGGTAGATCATAATTTATAACGTGTTGAATTAAAGGAATATCAAGACCTCTGGCAGCAACATCTGTTGCTATCAAGATTCTTTTCAAGCCTTTTCTAAAGGAATTAATAACTCTATCTCTTTTGCTTTGACGAAGGTCTCCATGAATTGCATCCGCAGAATGTCCTTCTTCTTTAAGTTTTTTGACCATTTTATCTGCACCTCTTTTGGTCTTAACAAAAACTAAGATAGAACCTTTTCTTGCCAAAAATTGATCAATTAACTCATCATATTTATTTTCTTTAAAAACTTGAAGAGTTTCTTGTTTAATTTTTGCAATTGGAACTGAGGTATTCCCTGTGGAAATTCTTTCAGGTTTATTTAGATATCTTTCTGAAATTCTTAAAATGTTTTGAGGTAATGTTGCAGAAAATAATAATGTTTGATGGTCTTTTGGCACAAATTTTAAAATCATTTCAATTTGTGGAGTAAAACCCATATCAAGCATTCTGTCAGTTTCATCTAAGACCAAATATTTTGTTGCTGATAAATTTAAGCTTTTTCTTTTTAAATGATCGTTAATTCTTCCTGGGGTTCCAACTATTATTCTGGATCTATTTCCTAGTTGTCTAAGTTGTTTTTGCATAGCCTCACCACCAATAAGCAAAGCTGTTTTGATATTAATCTTATCACTAATAATACTTTTAATTGCTGCCATTACTTGCGTGGCAAGCTCTCTAGTTGGACACATAACTAGGGCAAAGGCATTTTTATCTAAAATTAATTTGTTAATTAATGGAATACTAAAAGCTAAAGTTTTACCCGTGCCTGTTTGTGCTGTTCCCAAAATATCTTTACCCTCTAATGCAACAGGTATTGCCATACCCTGAATAGGGGTTGGTTTTGTGAAATTCATTTTTTGTAGCGAATTTTTTAATGATTCTTCTATTTTGAGTAATTTAAAATTTTCCATTGCTGTTTAAATTTTTTAAAATTTAAGGAGATGTGCTCTTAATCCTTTAATACGTCTAATTTCATAGCGATATCTATATGTTTTTAAAACAATCACAAGAAATGAATTTTTTATTAAGCTCAATTTATTAAGTAAATACTGTCTTTTTTTAAGTTTTCAAATCAAAGAATTAATGTATAAGAGCCACAATTTATGAGCAATAACATCAGAAACATCACAATCATCGCACACGTTGACCATGGCAAAACTACCATGATCGATAATTTAATGAAACAAAGTGGTTCATTTAGAGAAAATGAGGTAGTGGATGAAAGATTAATGGATTCAGGTGAACTAGAAAAAGAAAGAGGTATAACTATTTTAGCTAAACCTGCTTCAATTAATTGGAAAGACTCTAGAGTAAATATCATAGATACACCTGGACACAGAGATTTTGCTGCTGAAGTTGAGCGTGTTTTAAGTATGGCAGATGGAGCGTTACTTTTAATTGACTCTGCTGAAGGTGTAATGCCTCAAACAAAATTTGTATTAGCTAAAGCGCTTAAACAAGGATTAAAACCAATTGTTGTAATAAATAAATTAGATAAAGCAGATCAAAGAGCAAATGAAGTATTAGATGAAACTTTTGATTTGTTTGTAAGCTTAGATGCAAACGAAGAACAATTAGATTTTCCAGTTTTGTATGCAAGTGGAAGATCTGGATGGGCTAGCAAAGAAGTTGATGGTCCAAGAGAAAATCTTCACCCCTTATTAGATTTAATTATTGATCATGTTAAACCAGCTGAATTAGATAAAACTAAACCTTTTGCTATGCTATCTACTTTATTATACGCAGATAGCTTTTTGGGAAGAAGTCTAGTTGGAAGAATATCTCAAGGAACTGCAAAAGCAAATCAACAAATTAAAGCAATAAATCTAAAAGGTGAAAAAGTAGACGAAGGTAAATTAACTAAAATTTTTAGATACGAAGGAACCAAAAAAGTTCCAATCGAAGTTGGAGAAGCTGGAGATATTGTAGTAATTGCTGGACTAGAAAAAGCCAATGTTGCTGATACTATTTGCGATCCTGAATTAAATGATCCAATACCTGCAACTCCAATAGACCCACCCACTATGTCTATTACAATAAGTGTTAACAGTTCACCTTTAGCTGGAACTGAAGGTAAAAAATTAACAAGCACACAAATTAGAGATAGATTAATTTCAGAAGCACAAAATAATGTTGGTATTACATTTTCACAAAATGCAAATGTAGATTCATTTGTTATCAGTGGTCGAGGCGAATTAATGCTTGAAATTTTACTTACCCAAATGAGACGTGAAGGTTTTGAAATGACGGTAAGTCCTCCAAAAGTATTATACCAAAAAGATGAAAATGGTGACAAGTTAGAACCTATTGAAGAAATTACAGTTGATTTAGATGAAGAATTTTCATCAAAGATAATTGATTCAATGAACCGAAGAAAAGGGAAACTTCTTGATCTAAAAGATACTGGAAAAGATAAAAAAAGATTAGTATTTCACGCACCAACAAGAGGCCTGATGGGTTATACTAGTAGATTCTTAACTTTAACTAAAGGAACTGGCGTAATTAATAGAATTTTTCATGGTTATGGAAAATTTGAAGGTGAAATGGATGGAAGAAAAAATGGTGCTTTAATTTCAATGTCTACAGGAAAAGCTGTTGCATTTGCGATATTTAACCTTCAAGCAAGAGGTGAAATGTTTGTAACTCATAATGATCCTGTTTATGAAGGAATGATTGTCGGATTAACTCCAAAACCTGGCGACATGATTATAAATGTTATGAAAGGTAAGCAGTTAACAAATATGAGAACCCAAGGAACAGACGAAAATGTTGTGCTTACACCAGTAAGGCAAATGTCAATTGCTGAACAATTAAGCATGTTAAATACTGATGAAGCATTGGAAATTACTCCTAAATCCCTTAGATTAAGAAAAGCTATTCTTAATCCTCATGATAGAAAAAAAAGCGAAAAATCTGGCGCTGCAGCCTAATTAAATAATCTATTAACTAAAAATAATCCTAGAGCTACAGAAGGCCCTATCCCAAAAGCAAATAATAAAGTTCCAATACCAACCGTGCCTCCTAAATACCAGCCTATACAAACAACTGATATTTCAAGTGTAGCTCTAACAGCTGCTATTGGTAAATTTGTTTTTTTTTGCAACCCTACCATCAACCCATCTCTTGGCCCTGCACCTAAATTTGCAATCAAATAGATTCCTCCACCCAATCCAACAATTATTACAGCTACAAAACCTAATAAAATTTGGAAAAAATAATTATCTGGAGAAGGAAAAAATTTAATACAAATATCAATCATTACCGCTACAATTAGTGCATTGAGGATTGTTCCAATACCCAGTTTCTGATTCAAAGGTATCCAAAAAATTAAAACTGAAACACTTAATATAAATGTAATTAATCCAACTGAAAATCCTGATTTTAAAGAAATACCTTGTGCTAAAACTGACCAAGGTGATGCTCCAGAGGCAGAAACAATTAATAAACCTTCACCTAAACCAAATAAAATTAATCCGAAACAAAGAAAAAAAAATGTTGAAATTTTTGGTTTCAAATTTAGTGGTCTATCAGAACTCCACGATACTTTTGGTATATCCTTAATTTTTAAAAACATACTTAATAAAATACTTCTTTTATTATTAAAGTCTATTAAACTAGTTGTTAATGAAAAAGTTATTATTATTTATATTTTTATTTGTATACCCTTTCAGCAGTACAGCTCATATGGCGCATTACAATAAGTTTAACAAAATTGAAATGGAAATTTTGAGGGATGGTGAAGTTATTGGTTACAATTACTATTTTTTTAATAAAGACTCAGACAATACAACTGTAACAAATCAATTAAAATTTACTGTTAAATTATTTGGAGCAACTATTTTTGAAGTTGAAAGTTTTGGTGAGGAAAAATATGTTAAAGATAAATTAATTTCTTATAATTCAAAGACACGTCAAAATAAAAAAGATAAATATGTTCAATTAAAGTTAAATGAAGAAGATAATGAATACGATATTAAAGGTTCATCTTACACAGGTAGTGCATCAATAGAAAACGTGATTGGAAATTGGTGGAGTCATAAAATTCTACAAACAAATTCTCAAATAAGTCCAATTTCAGGGAGTATTAAAGAACAAATAGTTACATTTATTAGCAAAGAAAAAATTGAATTATATGGAAAAATACATGAAGTAGAACACTTCAAATTAACCTCAAAAGATATGTCCCTTCCTAAAGACAAAAGATTAAACTTTGACATTTGGTTTGATAAAAAAAATGCTTTAATTCTTAAAGTTGCTTATTCTCGAATGGGAAACTGGGAATATAGAGTTAAAAAATTTGAATAAATTTATTTAATAATTTTTTTATAAAGATCATTAGCACTTATCCAGCCAGCTTCAAGTCTTGGTCCTACAAACCAATCTGCACATACTCCTAAATTTAATGAAGAATTCCAATAACTTTTTATCTTTAAAGGATTTGAATTTGAGGAATATTTCCAACCATGATTAAGAGAAAATAATATTTTAGTTTTTTTAATACCTGTAAGTTTAAAAAAATGGTCAATGAGAATTTTAGAATTTATATCTTTATTTTCTCTGTTTTTATTAATTTTTTTATTTGCCCATTTATTAGTACTTTGCAAAGTCCATAATTCTTGATGACTTTTAAACCTTTTTTTACTATTTTCATTTGCAGCCCAACCCAGAATTTTATCATTAAATAAATAGCTACTCAGATTTTTATTTGTCTTTTTTATTACAAACATGACTGTAATATTAGCATCCATCTTAATTTTTTTTTTTATGAACGGAGCTTTTATAAATTTTTTCGATAACTTTGATAATTGAGCAAATGGACAAGTTAAAATTAGTTTTTCATAAATTTTTTGATTTCCATCAGAAAAAGTAAGAACCCATTTTTTTTCTTTATAGTCAATTTTTTTTAATTCTGTTTGAAAATAACATTTAATATTTTTTAAAAGATATTTGCTAATATCATTATTCCCTTTTCTACCTATTATCTTTAAATGGTTTTTATTTTCCGTTTTAACTTTATTTAGAAATAAATGTCTACCACTCCAATTTTTTAGTATTTTTTTTTTTATTAAAATATTAACAAACTTTTTAAAAGCTGAAGTTTTAGGTGAAATATATTGAGTTCCATGATCAAATCCTTTAGCTTTCTCTAATCTTTTAAACGAGGACCTGCCCCCTGGCCCTCTTGCTTTATCAAATAAATCAACTGAATATTTTTTACTTAAAAGATTGGCAATTGTTGCTCCAGAAATACCTGAGCCAATTACACAATACCTGTTCATTTTCCAGCAACTGTCATTCCATCAATCATCATAGTGGGTGAATTTACTGAATACTTAAATTCTAGATCATTCGCTAGCGTAATGTTTTTAAACATTTCATTAAAATTTCCAGCTATAGTTATTTCATTTACTGGATATTTAAATTCACCATCTTCAACTAAAAAGCCAGTGGCGCCCACTGAATAATCACCTGTTACAAGGTTTGTTCCATGGCCTATAGTCTCAGTTACATATAAAATTTTAGAATGACTTTTTAATAAATCATCATAACTAATTTTTCCATTTTCGAAATAAAGATTGGTACTACCACCACTTCTTCCATTAGATTTTAAATTTAGTTTTTTTCCATTGTAAGTATCAACTAAATAATTGTTAAGAATTCCACTATTCACCAAATTTAATGTTTCTGTTTTAACTCCTTCAGAGTCAAAGCACTTTGAGCCCATACCTTTAATTAAATCAGGTTTATCAATAATATTAATTGAATTAGAAAAAATTTGTTCATTTACTTTATCTTTTAGAAATGATGTCCCTCTTGCTATGGATGATGCAGAGATTGCGCCAGCAAAAGAGCTTAAAAATCCCTTTGATATTCTTTTATCAAAAATGATACTTATTTTGTCACTTCCAATTTTTTTGGGGCTAAGTTTTTTTATAGTTTGTTCAGCCGCAACCCTCCCAAGTTCTAAAGGATTTGAGATATCATTTAAGTGACATTTACTTGTGAATTCGTAATCTCTTTCCATGCTATTTTCATCTTTTGCAACTGTCACACAAGATGCGGTAAATGATGATGATTTGTATCCATTACAAAAACCATCACTATTTGCTAAGATAAAATTTGATTTATTTTCTGTAAAACCTGATTCTGTGTTTATGATTTTTTTATCAATTGAAGCTGTTTCCTCTAATTCCTTTATATAGTCTATTTTTTTATCGTTCTCTAAATGAGATTGATCATACAAATTTAAATCTTTAATATTTTTTGCTAACAATTCTTTATCTGGTAATGAATTAAACTCATCTTCTGGAGTAATTTTTGTAGTTTCAAAGCATTTTTCAATTAATGTCTTTAAATTTTCATCTAATAAATTTGATGAAGATATAGATGATTTTTTTTTATCTATGTAAGTCTCTATACTTATCGCTAAACTATCTGATCTATTTGACTCATCTAAAACTTTGTTTCTAAAACTTACTGTCTCTGAAATTGAATTTCCAACAGTTACAATTGCATCCGTTGCTCCAAGTTTCTTGGCTAGATCTAAACAATATGAAGCTTTGGATTTTAAATACTCTTGTTCTTTAATCATGATTTATATTTTTGTTCCGCCAACAGTCATTTTATCTATTAAAATAGAAGGTTGCGCTACTCCAACTGGTACACCCTGACCTGCTTTACCACAAGTTCCAATCCCTGGATCCATCATCATATCATTTCCAACCATTGATACTTCTTTCAAAATAGAAGGGCCATCTCCTATCAAAGTTGCACCTTTGATTGGTGAACCAATTTTACCATTATTTATCTCGTAAGCCTCTGTGCAATTAAAAACAAATTTTCCAGATGTAATATCAACCTGCCCACCACCAAAACTTACTGCAAAAATACCCTTATCAACTGATTTGATCATTTCATCTTGAGTTTGTTTTCCACTTAACATCATTGTATTTCTCATCCGAGGTAATACGATATGTTTATAATTTTCTCTTCTGCCACTTCCTGTAGATCTGGTATTCATTAATCTTCCATTTAGTCTATCTTGCATAAAATTTTTTAAAATTCCGTTCTCAATTAAAACTGTTCTTTCGGTGGGTGTTCCCTCATCATCTATTGTTAGACTTCCTCTTCTTTTATCTATAGTGCCATCATCCACAATTGTTACACCTTCACTTGCAACTTTTTGGCCCATTAAATCATGAAATGCAGATGTTTTTTTTCTATTAAAATCTCCCTCTAACCCATGTCCAATAGCTTCATGTATCAAAATAGCAGGCCAACCAGGTCCTAAAACAACTTTCATTTCACCTGCTGGAGCTGGTTTGCTTTCTAGATTAACTGAAGCAATTCTTAGAGCTTCTTCACAAACATTTTTCCAATTATCATTTTTTAAATAATCATCGTAGGACTGTCTGCCTCCGATGCCATAAACTCCTGTTTCTTTTCTACCATTTTTTTCAAGCATTACAGAAACGTTAAATCTAATAAGAGGCCTAACATCAGTTAAAGCTTCGCCCCCTAACCTGATAATTTCGATGGATTTTTGTTCTCCACTAAAGCTAGCTGTTACCTGTTTAACTGTTGAATCTTTATTTCTTAGATATTCATTCACTTTATTCAAAACTTCCAATTTTGAATTTAAAGTCTTTTGTTCAATAGGATTAATTTCATCATAAAATTTATTGTTAGTTTTTGGAATTTCATGATTATAAGTTCCTTTGCTCGATTTAAGGGTAGATCGTAAATTTTGTGAGGAACTTTTTAATGATTCTTTTGAAATCTCGTTAGAATGAGAATAAGCAACCACTTCATTAGAGATAGCTCTTAATCCAAAACCTAAATCAGAACTATAATTTGAACTTTTGATTTTATTGTCATCTAATAAAATAGATTCTGACTTAGAATCTTCAAGATATAATTCACCATCATCACAATTTTTTAGAGTTTCAGATATAATCTCATCTACATTTTTTCTTGTTAAGTCTGTTTTATCAAAAAAATTCGTCATGGATAGTACATAGTTGTTTATTTGTGATTTTCAATGGATGTTTTTACGCATGTACAATTATCATTAAAATAGTTAAGTATTTTAAGCATGAAAGTTTATTTCAATAATTCTTGTAAAATTTGTAGGTCTGAAATTAATCTGTATAAAAAAGAAAATATTAAAGAAATTGATTGGATCGATATTACCAATAATTCTTTAGCAGAAAAAGAAACATCAAAAAAAGATAAAGAGCTTTTAAGAAGATTACATGTCAAAGATGGCAACGAAATAATTGAAGGTGCAGATGCATTTCTTTATGTTTGGAAAAAAATTCCAAAATATAAATTTTTATATAATTTTTTTAAACTTCCAATAATCTTTACTCTTTTTAAATTTGGATATGAAATTATTGCTTATTTTTTATATCTAAAAAATAAGAAACAAATTAAAAATTAATCTAAAAAAAATATTAAAAATTTACTTAACAAAGACATCGAAACAACAAACATAACCATCACAAGTGAATACATTAAAGTAATAATTTTGTTTCTTTTACGTCTCAATCTTACAAAAGCTTTGTCATCTAGATCTGAAATATCTCTTTCACCAATAACTTGATAATCATAACTCCACCTCCACGTTGACTCACCTAACCTAGGGTCTAATTTATTAAAATAAGTTATCCATTCAAGAATATATCTTAAGATTATGTACAAAATGATCATACTAATTGTGCCAAATAACATAATTGAATATTACTCAATTAATTAGATAAACTTAATTAGTATTTTTTGCTCTTTTTCTTGCAATTAGTTGGGTAAGTGAGTCCACCATACTGTCTGATGCCTTAAATATTTCATTATTTTTAAACTCATAAGAAATATTTTTTTCTGGATTTGTTTTATCTTCGATAACAATTCCTTCATCTGGAGAATTGTTCTTGATATAAATGAGTAATAGCCATTCATCATCAGAAGACTCGTCCCATTTAACAAAAATTTCACCTGTTTCAAATCTTTTATCAATGCATCTAAAAATAGACATATGTCTCGTGATATATTTTTTATTTAATTGAAATACTAAGCTACTAGCACTTCGATAAAAACTCTCCAGCGCAAATTCTATTTTTTGTCTTGCTATAGTGTATTCTTTTTCTTTTCTTAATAGTGTTTCTCTATCTTCATCACCTTGAATCTTTACTCCAAGAGCTTCAACTCGTTCTCTTATTTTCTGATCTCTAATTATTCTGTACTTTTCTTTTAACTTTTCTATTCTTTGCTGAAGACCAGCGTAGTCATCTCTTTTTTCTCTAAGAGATATTTTTTCAAGTTTTTCTAGTTCTTTAACCTCTCTAATTCTAAACTTTTCAATTTGTTTTTCTAATCTTAGCTGTTTAAAGAATTGTTTTTGTTTTTCTGCCTGTTCTATTCTTAATAAAGCCTGCTCTTTTCTCAAAAATATCTTAATATCTTTAGCTCTTTGCCTATCTAACTTAATTTCATCTTTTAAAGTTTGTTCTCGTAACTTAATTTTTAATTGTTCTTCTTTTTGCCTTTTGTCTTCAAATTTAATTTTTTCTATTCTTTCTTGTTCTTGTTTTTCTAATTTTAATCTCCTTACTTCATCTTTTTTTGTATCCTTATATTCAAGAATTGTATTTGCAATTTTATCAAAAAATGCTTGTATATATTTTTCAATACTAAAATTTATTTTGAAATTTATCTGAGGCTTTAAGGAATTTTGAAAATTAACTACTTTTAAAATTAAATTTTGTTTTTTTTGTTTTTTAATTTTTACTATCTTTTTTTTAGATTTTTTTTTATTTTGATTTTTTATCTTTGATTTAGTTTTATTTACTTTCTTTAAGTTAGATCTAAATTTTTTACTAACTTTCTTTTTAATTTTTTTTGATTTTTTTTTTGTTTTTTTCATTTTCAAGAAGTCTATTTCTATCAATAAATTATTGATAAATATAGTCTCTTGTAACAGGTGTAGATGTATAATTTTTTGTTAATTGGAATTGATACACTACCTGATCTCCCCACTTAAATGACATTTCACATCCTGCTAAATAAAATTCCCACATTCTAAAAAACTTATCATCAAACATTTGAATAATTTTACCCTTATTATTAATACAATTTTCTTTCCAATGTCTTAATGTATGAGAATAATGTAACCTTAAAACTTCAATATCAGTTACAATTAATTCCGCTTTTTCAATTGGTGTTGTTACTTCACTTAAACTTGGCGTGTAACCTCCTGGAAAGATATACTTAGTTATCCATGGGTGTGGGTCTCTTGGTGGATTTACCGATCCTATTGTGTGTATTAAGGAAACACCATCATTTTCAAGTAATTTATTAATTTGTTTAAAGAACTTCTTATAAAATTTTCTACCAACATGCTCAAACATTCCAACACTAACAATTCTGTCATATTTTTCATTAAGTTCTCTATAATCTATTAATCTGAAATCTAGTCGATCTTCCAAATTGAGTTCTATTGCTTTTTTTTTACAGTATTTTAGTTGATTTTCAGACAGTGTTATTCCCGTAACTTTGCAATCAGTACTTTGAGCAATATCAATTGCTAATGATCCCCAGCCACAACCAATATCTAAAACTTTTTGATTGGGTTTAATATTAAGTTTTTTGATTATATGCTGAATTTTATTATTCTGAGCTATTTCAAGAGTATCATTTTCATTTTTAAAATATGCACATGAATATTGTCTTTTTGGATCCAAAAATAAATCATAGAGTTCATCTGAAATATCATAGTGATGAGATACATTCATTTTAGATTTTTTTATAAAATTAAAATTTGTTAAATACCTATAAGAGCCTCTTAATCTATTTAATAAATAACTAAAAAAATTAAGTTCATTTCTTCCAAAATTCATTAGAGCAAGATCTAAAAAGTCACTTAAACTTCCATTTTCAATTACTATATCTCCATTAGTGTAAGCTTCACCAAAATATAGATCCGGCTGGAATAATAATTTATAATGAAGTTTTTTATCTAAAATTTTAACTTTAATTGGTCTTTCACTTTTGGGTGTTCCAATAATATAGTTTTTGGACTGAGCATCAATTAAAATAAAACCATCTTTCTTAAAAACATTATTTAAGAATCTTGCTAGTTGCATTTTATACTATCCTTGATTTTTAATAGAAAAATTAAATTTTTTTAAATTATCTATTAACTCCTTTTCATCTTTTGAATTTAAAATTGATAAAGGTGGTAAAACATTTTTATAAAAAGGATCATTTTTTGAGTAATAAGTATGAAGCCCCGATATTAAATTGTACTTTTCAAATATACTTCTAATATCACAAAGTTTATCATTGGCTGTTTGTTTTTTTTCATCTAGAAAATCATCGTAAACTTTTCTCGCTAATCCAGATGTTACATTACATGTTGCTGTAATTATTCCTGAACATCCTAATTTTAAACCATTTAATAATTTTGACTCGGAACCAGGTAAAATTGAAAAATTTTCAAGTTTTAGGTTTTCAAAAAGATTATAAGAACTATCTTTAACTCCAATAATTTGCTTTGGGAACAGTTTTACCAATTGCTCTACACACTCTATACTAAATTTATACCCACATAATTTTTCAAAATTATAAAGTACTATTTCACTTTCTGGAATTGCGTCAATTATTTTTGAGTAGAAATTAATCACATCACTATCTTTATATTTATAGAATGCAGGTGGCATTATTAAGAATTTTTGAAAATTTAAAGATTTAGCAATTTTCATTAGATTAATAGTTTCACCTAATGAATTAAGTCCAGTACCAATAATAAATTTTTCTTTATATTTACTTGTTGAAAGTTGGTTAAATAAATTAATTTTTTCAGAAATTGGAATAAGTTGAGCTTGTCCAGTACTGCCAAATAATGCAACTCCATGACACCCTTGATCTATCAGCTTTTCGGCATGGGCCAGAGTTTTTATAGCATTTAATGTTAAATCTTCGTTTAAAACTGACATTGAAGCAGCATATATGCCGTTTATTTTGCTCATTATCAAAATTTATATAAAAAAATTGATTAGTAAAGTCTATAAATCAATTATGAAAATTTTAGCTGTACAAAATCGAATGGGAATTGGAGATACAGTGATTTTTTTACCTTATATTCAGGCTATTTCGGAAAAATTTAAAACACCAGTAAGTTTGTTAGTTAAAAAAAACTCAAAAGCTGAAGAATTTTTAAATCAATCAAATTATATAGATAAAATTATTATTCTAGAAAGAACTAAAAAAAAAGATAGCAGGCATAATGGAATATTAGGATCACTTAAGCTAGTTAAAGATTTAAAAAATTATAAATTTGATAAAATTTTCATTTTTAATTCTTCTTTAAGATTTAATTTAATTGCAAGATTGGCTGGCATTAAAGAAATATATCAATATCCATTATTTAAAAAAAAAAACCAACACATTATACAGCCAGCATTAGATTTAATTAAACAAAGATTGGATTTAAAAATTAATTCAAATCCTGAAATTCAAATAAATAAAGATTTAGTAAAAGATTCAATCTCTAAATTTCAAATTAAAAGTGATGATCTTAATATACTGCTTGGAATTGGAGGATCTGAGCCATCCAAAAGAATTCCTTCTAAAACTTTTTTATCTGTAATGGAAAAAATTAATAATTTAAGAAGTTGCAAATTTTTTTTAGCAACTGGTAAAAATAAAGACGAACAATTAATTTTAGATGAAATAATGAGCTCAAAATTTAAAGAAAAATGTGTACCACTAGATGAACTATCTATTTCACAAACTTTACCTATAATAAAAAATTGTAACATATCAATTTGCAACGATACTAGCTTTAGTCACTTATCATCTGCTCTTGGTATAAAAACGATTACCTTGATGGCTGACACTCCATTAATTTATGGATCATATTGCTCAAATATGTATCCAATAATCCCTGATGGTGAAACAACAGTTGACCATAATACTTTAGGTAAAGATAAAATAAATCCTGAAAAAATATTTGAAAAATTAATATCAATTTTAAATTAAGAAATATCTTTTAAAACTATATCCTTGGCCTCATTAACTATAGTTGATAATCTTGAAGTTTCAGGGGAAACATCTGGATGTATTTTTTTTTGTATTTTTATATAAGCTTTATTAACTAGTTCTTTAGATGGCTTATTATTAATATCTAAATTTAAAATTTTATAAGCTTCTGAAATAGATAGAGTGGTTAAATTGCTATTATGAGATTTATTAAAAGCAAATCTACCTGACTGTCTTAAAGTTTGAATAAGCCTATATAAAGAAAAAATTTGAATAAACGAAAGACCTTTAAGCTTAACTAATGCTAGACCCAAAAGAGTTAATGGTAGCGTAAGTAAAATTTTGCCACCAATGGCAAACAAAATTGCTAAAATAAGTAAAACTAATATTGACGAAAATCTCATACTTTTAGACAATTTTTTTGAGGAAAAACTTGCCCACCATTTCAATAAAAAATACAAAATAGTCAAAATTATCACTGTATAAATTATAATATTCATATATTTCCTTTAGATTATGAAAGTACCATATCTTAAAAAAAAACTAGAGTTAAAAACTTGTCACAATAGAGAATGGGAAGACAATTATAGCTGGATACATCAAAATAATATCCTGGAAGTTTTAAGAGATAAAACAAAATTAGACCCAGAGGTCAAAAGATATTTAGATGACGAAAATATCTATGCTGACCATCATTTGAAAGATACAAAAAATCTACAAAAAAAATTATTTGATGAAATTAAAGGAAGAATTAAATTAGATGACGAATCTCTACCATATAAAGATCACACGTATGAATATTGGACCAAAACTACAGCTATTGGAAATTATTCAATTAAACTCCGTAAAAAAATTAACTCAGATATAGAAGAAGAAATTTGGAATGGCGATGAAGAAAAAAATAACCTTAAAACTGAATATTTTGGTGTTGGAGATTTAGAGGTAAGTAATAATGATAAATATTTAGGTTATTCACTAGATACTAAAGGGTCTGAATATTATTCAATATTTATAAGAGATATTAAAACAAAAAAAATTATAACAAAAGAAATTACCGAAACATCTGGCGGTATTACTTTTAGTTTAGATGATAAATATATTTTTTATTCAAAACTTGATGAAAATCATAGGGCTAGAAAAATTTACCGACATGAAATTGGAAATTTTAATGATCAAGATGAATTAATTTTTGAAGAAAAAAGTGAAGCATTTACAGTTAGTATTGGCTTAAGTTCTGATGAAAAATATTATTTTATAAATACTTCTGATCATAATACCTCTGAACAATATTATTTTAATGAAAACGAAGATAAGCCCTTACCTAAATTAATAATGAAAAGAGAAAGAGGAACTATTTATTCAGTAAGTTCATGGGATGGAAGATTTTATAATCATACAAATAAAGATGCTGAGGATTTTAAAATTGATGTTACTGATAATTTGGAAAATCAAAATTGGAAAGCTTTTATAGCTGCTAAAGATGAAGTTTTAATCGGAGGATGTACTTTTTTAAAAAATTGGATTATACGATCTGAAACTTCTAATGCATTAGATAAACTGTTTGTCAAAAATATATCTACTGGAATAGAAGAGGAGTTAATATTTTCAGACGAAAAAGTATATGTTCCAGGTATTTCTTTAACACAAAGAAACAGAAACACTAACAAGGTTTATCTTGGATACTCATCTCCTAAAACACCTTCTAGAGTTTACTTATATGATTTATTAGATAAATCTAAAAAATTAGTTAAAGAACAAGAAATTCCATCTGGTCATAATTCAGATAATTATATAGTTGAACGAATTGAATTTAAATCTCACGATGGAAGACTGGTCCCATTAACAATTACAAGACATAAAAATACTAAAATTGATGGTTCGGCAAATTTATTACTTTATGGGTATGGCTCATATGGCAGCTCAATGAGTCCTGGTTTTTCCTCAACAAGATTAAGCTTAATAGATAGAGATATCATTTGGGCCACTGCGCATATTAGGGGTGGAATGGAAAAAGGGATGAAATGGTGGAAAGAGGGAAAACTAACAAACAAGAAAAATACCTTTGAAGACTACATTTATGCAGCAAAATATTTGATTGATAACAAATATTCATCAAAACAAAAAATTATTGGTATGGGTGGATCAGCTGGGGGATTGTTGATGGGAGCTGTTGTAAATCAAACACCAGAATTATTTTTAGGAATTATTATGGCCGTACCGTTTGTGGACTCTTTAACAACAAACCTTGATCACTCTCTTCCTCTAACTGTTGGTGAATTTGATGAGTTTGGAAATGCCAAAGATAACAAGGAACACTTCGATTATATATTTTCATATGCACCTTACAATAATATTAAAAAAATGGATTATCCTCATATACTGATTACCACAAGTTTAAGTGACAATAGAGTTTTGTTTGATGAACCAGCAAAATTTACCGCAAAATTAAGAGAATATAAAACTGATAACAACTTACTTCTTTTAAAAACAGAAATGAATGCAGGCCATGGAGGTAAATCTGGTAGGGATGGTGCTATAGAAGAAATTGCAATTGATTATGCATTTGCTCTTAAAATATCTAAAAAAATTTAACTTTTTCAATCTTGAAAAATTAAAATTAATTCTTAAATAAAACTTGTAAGTCGCCTAATGGGGCTTGCATAAAATAAACTTGCTTAACAAAGGAGAAAATTATGACAAGTAAGGATCTATCTATATTTAACTCACTAAGACCTTTTTCAATTGGTTTTGATGACATGTTTGATCAATTTGAAAATATGTTAGGGAATGGTAATTTGACTATGCAGTCAAACTATCCGCCTTACAACATTAGAAAGGTTGGCAAAGACAATTATGCTATTGAAGTCGCATTAGCTGGCTTCAGTAAAAATGATGTTGAGGTTGAGTTTGAAGATAATTTATTAACAGTAAGAACTAAACAAGTTAATAAATCTATTGAAAATAGTGTTGATGGAGAGATTATTCATAAAGGTATTTCTCAAAGACAATTTGCAAGATCATTTACTATTGCTGATGATGTAAAAGTTAATGGAGCAGCACTTAAAGATGGTCTATTAACAATTTCTTGTGAAAGAATAATCCCAGAACATAAAAAGAAAAAACTTATAGAAATTAAATAAGTTAACCTTGCTTGCGGGGATTATATCTCCGCAAGTACTATCTAAAAACAACCGTTAGAAACAAATCCAATAACTATAGAATCTGAATTAATTTCAAATCTTCTCTCACACGGAATTCCATATTTTTTTGTATTATATATAAATTCAAAATTTCCTTTAGCATTTTTAAAATCTTCATCTGGTTTTCCTAAATCCATTTGTAAAACACTAGCGGGTTTACTTATATATTTACTTAATTTGGTATTCTCTTTCTCAACAATTGCATTCGTCTTTTCTTTAATAGTTTGACATCCAGCAATCATCATAAACACAAAGAATGTAGATAAAATTATTTTTATTTTTTGCATAAATTAATAATAACAACTCAATTATGGCATAAATATAAACTTCTGAGTTGAAATTTGTGAATAAACAAGACTTTTAGAGGGTATTTGTAAATAGAATCAAATATTTATCAGTCATTAGGAGGACAAATGCTTGAAAATTATTTCAATTATAAAAAACATAAAACAGATTTTAAAACAGAAGTAATAGCTGGAACTACAACGTTCCTAACTATGGCTTACATAATGTTTTTAAATCCATTTATCTTATCGGGAGAATTTGCCGGACCCGAAAAAGGTTTCTTTGATTTCGGCGCAGTATATACCGCAACAATATTAGCAACCGCTCTTGCATGTTTCATAATGGCTTTTTACGGAAAAACTTGGCCAATTGGACTTGCACCAGGAATGGGAATAAATGCTTTCGTTGCTTTTGGAGTTTGTGCAGGAATGGGCTACACACCTCAAGAAGCTTTGGGAGCAGTGTTAGTTGCAGGTGTATTGTTTTTAATTATATCTCTTACACCTATTAGAGCTTGGCTAATAAACTCAATTCCTAAAAGTCTTAAATTGGGAATTGGTGCTGGTATAGGTTTATTCTTAGCAATTATTGGATTGCAAATTATGGAAGTTGTTGTTGATGATCCAGTAACTCTTGTAAGGTTAGGTGATTTGAGTAATCCATTGGTACTTTTGGGTTGTGCAACATTTATTGCAATTATTGTAATGGAAAAAATGAATATAAAAGGAAATATTATTATAGGAATTTTAGTATTTAGTATTATTTCTTGGGCTACTGGACTAGCTAATTTTAATGGTATTGCAAGTTCACCTCCACCAATGACATACCTTTTTGATTTTGATTTATCTGCTGCAATGACTGCAGGGATGTCTACGGTAATATTTACCTTATTATTCATTGACTTTTTTGATACAGCTGGAACTTTAACTTCTGTTGCTAACGTTGCTGGTAAGGTTGGTAAAGATGGAAAAGTTAAAGATATAAATAAAGCTATGTTAGCTGATAGTGTTGGTACAGTTGCTGGTGCTATGATGGGGACAACAACTGTTACAAGTTATGTTGAATCTGGTGCCGGTGTAAAAGCAGGTGGTAAAACTGGAATGACATCGCTAGTAATTGGTTTGTTGTTTCTAGCTTGTATATTTTTTGCTCCGCTAGCAACTAGCTTACCAAAACAAATTGATGGTGCGGCTTTGCTTTTTGTTTCTGTTCTTTTTGTAAGAAATATTACAGATATAGAATGGGATGATATTGCTGAATCTGCTCCTGCTATTCTTGCAATGATTGCTATGCCTTTAACATATAGTATTAGTAATGGTATTGCTTTAGCATTTGTATCGTATGCTTTAATTAAATTATTTACTGGTAAGTTTTCAACTACTTCACCAGCAATATTTATTATTGCAATACTTAGTGTTATTAGCTTTGCAGTTGCATAAAAATATTAAATAGGGCTAGTGTAAACTAGCCCTATTAGTTAATTTCTTTTAATAATTTCTTCTATAGATAACTCTTCATAATGTTCAGTTGGTTGAACAATCCATGGATCTGTATCTAATCTTACTGGACAAAAGTCTGGTTCAAATGTTGAAGATTTCTTTTTCCAAAGACAAGCTGTTTTAACTTCTTTAATATAATCTTTAGTTGGACCATAATTTTTTAACCACTCTATACTTTTATTTAAAGTCAAACCTGTGTCTGAAAGATCATCAACCAAAAGTACTTTATTATAGTCTTTGTTTTCAGCTAAAGAACTGATTTCCCTTGCAAACATTAGTTGTCCTTGTTTATCTTCCATACCTTCACCTGAATAACTTTGGATGACAATATAAGCTATTGGAAGTTTTAAAATTCTTGAAAGAATATCTAAAATTGGAGCTGCACCCCTCATAATTCCCACTAAAACTGTAGGTTTGTATTTTTTATGAATCTCAATTGCTAGTTTCTCAACAATTTTGTTATATTCATCAAAAGTAATAATTAATTTGTCAGCCATAAATTTAAGTATCATAACTAAAATAATTTAAAAGGGAGAAATCATGAAGGGATATTGGATAAGCCTATATAAAGAAGTCAAAAATCAAGAAAATTTAAAAAAATATGCAGAAGTTGTAACTCCAATTATTAAAAGCTTTGGAGGAGTTCCCCTTGTAAGAGGTGGAAAATACAAAACATATGATGGTGATGACTTTGTTAGAACAGTTGTATGGGAATTTCCAAACTACGAAAAAGCAATTGAATGTCATAATTCAAAAGAATATTTAGCTGGATGGGATATCGCAAAAAATACAACTATTAGACACATGCAGGTAATTGAGGGATTTAGTATTGAATAGGCTCTGGGTCTATACTTCTCCATAAATACCAAGTTGCAACAGAACAATATGGTGAAAATCTTTTATTTAATAGTTTTACATAATTTTCAGGGGGTAAATAATTCTTTTTATAATTCTTAGATATGGCTCTTAACAATCCTATATCTTGAATTGGCCATATATTAGAACGATTGTATGTAAACAATAAAATCATTTCAGCTGACCATCTTCCAATTTGTCTTAATTGTGAAAGATACAAAATAGCTTCTTCATCTGACATCTTAGATATAATTCTTGGATTAAAAGTTTTATTTAAAATTTGTTTTGCTAAACCCTGAATCCCTTTTACTTTTTGTTTGCTAAGCCCACATGATTTTAGTTGGGCAAAAGATAGCGTATCAACCATCTTAGCATTAATTTTATTTTTACATTTCTTTTTAAACTTTAAAAAAACAGAATTGGCAGCAGCAACACTAATTTGTTGCCCAATAATACTTTTACATAATGAAAAAAAGATATCTTTTCTTGATGTTAAAACTGCTTCTGATGGAGATTTGTATCTCTTGATTAAAGCAGACATTATCTTATCTTTTTTAGATAGATATTTTTTTGCTGTATTCCAATATTTAGGTGATTTACTCATGTCTAGTTGCTGAGGGGATTTTTTCTTTATGATAAATTTCTCTTCTAAAAATTATTAGAGAAGCAGATACTACAAGTGAAGCTCCAATCAATGTTTTTGTAGTTGGCACTTCATTCCAAATTAAATATCCAAAAATGATAGCAAAAATAAGAGATAAATATTTTAGTGGAGCCACAAGTGATACTTCTGAAAGCTTGTAAGATTGAGTTAAAAATAAATTTGCAGATCCACCCATAATACCCACCAGTGACAAAAGTATAAAATCATGAAAATTTGGCATCACCCAGCCAAAAGGAATTGTCATTAGGCTTGCAATTAAAATCATTATACTAAAGAAAATTGATATAAGCCAAATAGGTTCTGTGGAGGATAGTTTTCTAATAGTAATCGTGACAAATGACATGCCTACACAAAAAATTATGGGTAATAAATAAAGATAATTCATTTCTTCAATTCCTGGTTCTGTTATAATTATTACACCCACAAAACCTATCAAGACTGCTAACCACCTATAAATACCTACTTTCTCACTTAATAAAAAAATAGATAATATTGTGATAAACAAAGGTGCAGAAAAAGAAAGACTAACAACTATAGCTAAAGGTAGTTTTCTCAAAGCAATAAATATTGCAACTAATGCCATCAGCCCCATAATACATCTAAAAAAATGTTCTTTTGGTCTTTTAGTTTTATAAAAAGTTTTTATTCTTTCTCTTGGAATTAAAAAAAAAGTAGGAATTATTCCAAAAAAACCTCTAAAAAACATTACCTGTCCAGTTGGATAGTCACCAGACCATTTTACAATTAAATCCATAATAGAAAATGTACATACTGACAAAAACATGTACAAAAAGCCTAATTGATTTTTACTCAACATATGAATAATTTGTAAATTAATTAAATATATAATCAATGGAAATAGCAATTTTAGGCTTAGGATGTTTTTGGGGGCCAGAGGTTAAGTTTAGTAAACTTGATGGTGTCATAAAAACTGAGGTAGGATATTGTGGAGGCCATAGTAGCCAAACTACTTACGAAGAAGTGTGTTCAGGTGAAACTAATCACGCTGAAGTCGTAAAATTAGACTTTGATCCTAAAATTATTTCTTATGAAAAAATTCTTAAATTTTTTTTTGAAATTCATGATCCCACAACTTTAAATTCTCAAGGGCCAGATTTTGGAACTCAATATAGAAGTGAGATATTTTTTTTAAATGATCAACAAAAAAAAGTGGCAGAAGAAATTACAAAAAATATGAATAATGAATTATCTGAAAAAGTTGTTACTAAAATTTCTTTAGTTAAAAATTACTGTCCTGCCGAAGAATTTCATCAAAAATATTTAGAAAAAAGATAAATGTCTTTAGTCGATGCAAATTGGTTAGAAAATAACATCAATAAAGTTAAAATTATTGATTCATCTTGGCATATGCCTCAAGCAGAAAGAAATGGTTTTGATGAGTATAATAAAGAGCATATTCCTAATGCTATTTTTTTTGATTTAGACAAAAATTCAAAATTAGATACAGATTTACCCCACATGTTAACAGATACAAAATCCTGGGAAAAAATAGTAAGCGATATGGGAATAGAAAATAATGATGAAATAGTAGTTTATGATAATTCAGATGTTATTAGCTCTTGCAGATGTTGGTATAATTTTATCTACTTTGGACATGACCCAAAAAAAATTCATGTATTAGATGGTGGATTAAAAAAATGGAAATATGAAAATAAAATTACAAATAACCTACTAGTAAATACTAAGTCATCAAATTATTCTGCAAGTGAAAATAAAAAACTTGTAAAAGACAAACAAGAAATAGATGAAAATACCATAAATAATAAATTTAATGTTATAGACGCGAGAAGCAAAGAACGATTTGAAGGAAAGGTTGCTGAGCCTAGAAAAGGATTGAGAAGTGGATCTATTAAAAATTCTTTTTGTTTGCCTTTTTCAGAATTAATAAATGAGGATCATACGTTTATTAATAGAGATAAAATTATAAAAAAATTTGATTCTATGGGCTTTAATAATAATAAAAATCTTGTATTTTCATGTGGATCGGGAGTTACCGCAAGTGTGTTGGCGCTAGCTTATTCGATAATAAATGATACATATATGCCGACAATTTATGATGGTTCATGGTCAGAGTATGGGAGAAATTAAATTATGAAAAGATCAACTAAAATTATATCAATAGTACTAATCTTTTTTTTCATTATTACAGCAGTGATTGTTGCAAGAACAATGATTGGAAATCATTTTAAAAAAAAGTTTAGCAAAAGACCCCCTCCAGGTATTATTGTAAAAGTAGTTGAGCAAAAACTATTTCAAAACACTATCGAAACATTTGGTACTGCCATACCTACGCAAATAAAGTCTTTTAATATTGAAAAATATGAAATTTTAGAACCGATTAAATTTAACACGAAAGTTAAAACAGGAGACATAATAGCAAAACTAAAGAACAGAAATATAGTTACTCCTTTTAATGGAATTATTGGTAAACGAGATTTCTCAAATGATATAGATGTATCGAAAAGTTCTATTATATTAAATTTAGAAGATACTTCTGTTCTATTTGTTGATGTAGATATACCAGAAACTTTTGCACCCTATGTAAAAAAGGGTCAAAATGTTGATATAAAGTTTTCTGGAAATAATCTTAAAAAATATTCAGGAATTGTAGAGTCAACTGCAAGCAGAATAGATACTAACAAAAGATCACTACCAGTAAGAATTAAACTTGATAATCCAAATAATGAACTTTTATCTGGTTCATTGTTAGAAGTTACAATTAATTATAATGAAAGAAAATCATTAAGCATTCTTGATACAAGCTTGATAATGGAAGGTGATAATGTTTATGTTTATAAAGTAGATAAAGAAAACACAGTAAAAAAAATTGAAGTTGAAATTGGTTTAAGAAATCAAGGTTTTATAGAAATTAAAACTGGTCTAGAAAATGGTGATACTGTAGTTGCAGAGGGTCTTCGAAAGACAAGACCCAATGGAAAGATTAAACCAATTAAATATGGAGAAAAACCAGTTTCATCAAATTGGAAAAAAAAAGCTACACCCAAAAAAGATAGCCCAAAAAAAAATAGCTCTGATTGGAAAAAATTATTAAAAATTTCTGAATGGAAAAAATTGATGAATATATTTAATAAACCTGAATTAAAAAAAAAAGAAAATAAAAGTTAATATTTAAATGTATATAACTGAACTTAGTATTAGAAGACCAGTTGTAGCTTGGGTTCTATCTTTAATTCTTATTGTGTTCGGTCTATTTGTTTATTCTGAATTACCAGTGAGAGAATTGCCAGATGGTTTGCAGCCACCAGTGGTACAAGTTAAAGTTAATTACAAATCTGCATCAGCACCAATCATAGATCAAGAAATTACTCAAGTAATTGAAGATGTTATTGGAGGAGCAGAAGGCATTAAAAATATAGACTCTAAATCTGAAAATGGGAGAAGCAGCATTAATATAGAGTTTGATACTGATATAGAGCTTGATGATGCTGCAAATGACATAAGAGAAAGAGTGGCTAGAGTAGTGGACAATCTACCTTCTGAAGCGGATGCTCCTCAAATATTAAAACAAGCAGCTGGTTTTACAACAACAATGTGGCTTTCAGTTTCTTCATCTACATGGTCAGATTTAGAGCTTGGTGATTATGCAGATAGATATTTAGTAGACACATTTTCAAGTGTAAAAAATGTTGGAAGAATTCTACTGGGAGGTCTTAGAGAATTAAGTGTAAGAGTTTGGATTGATCCTATTAAATTAGCTGCAAATGATATGACTATTCAGGAAGTTGAAAATGCACTTAGGGACGAAAATGTAAGTTTACCTGCAGGAACTTTAGAAGCAGATAATATAGATTTAACAATCAATTTAGACAAATCCTATGCAAATATTGATCAATTAAAATTTTTACCTATTAAAAAAACAAAAGACAAAATTGTAAGATTAACAGATGTTGCAAACGTTGAATTGGGCCCAGTTTCTGAAAAAACATTGTTTAAAGCCCAAAGTAAAAATAATTTAAACCAAAAAACAGTTGGTATTGGAATTTATGCAAAAAGTGGGGCATCAACAGTTGAATTATCAAAAGAGATTCAAAAAAAAATTATTGAGGTTAGAAAAACTTTACCTGAAGGTCTAAGGTTAGAAGTTTCATTTAATAGAGCTACATATGTTAAGGCAGCTATTGATGAGGTTTATAAAACTTTAGCTATAGCATTTGTTTTGGTGGTAATAATTATTTATCTATTTTTAGGTAACATAAAAGCAGTAATTGTTCCTGCAGTAGCACTACCTGTAAGTTTGATTGCATCTTTTCTGGGAATTTATTTATTTGACTTATCAATCAATATTTTTGTTCTACTAAGCTTTATACTAGCGATAGGTATTATAACTGATGACTCTGTAATTATGACAGATGCAATATATAGAAGAATAGAGAATGGAGAAACTCCATTAGTTGCAGCTTATAAAGGTTCTAAGCAAATTACATTTGCAATTGTTGCAACAACTTTAATTTTGCTTGCTGTTTTTATTCCATTGATTTTTATTAAAGGAATATCAGGAACTTTATTTAGAGAAACCGCTATAGCTTTATCTTTTTCTATTGTTGTTTCATCATTTGTTGCTTTAACTTTGTCACCAATGCTGGCAAGTAAATTTTTAAATAAAAAAATAAGTACTGGATTTTTTGTAAAAAAATTTAATATTTTTTTTCGAGGTTTTTCTAATTTTTATAAAGAAACGTTGGATTATTGGATTAATAAAAAGAAAACTATAATAACTTTTATTTTTTTGATCATAGCTGGGTCAGTAGCTCTATTTATGTACACCACTAAAGAACTTCTGCCAAAAGAAGATAGGGGTGTTTATTTAGTTATTGGATTTACTGACGAAGGGAGTTCTTTTGATTACACACAAAAAAGAGCTCAAGATGTAGAAAAGAGACTACTTCCTCTACTAAAAGCTGAGAATAGCCCTTATGATAAATTCATCATGAGAGTTCCAGGTTTTGGAAGTTCTGCAAATTCTTTTAACAGTTTTATTATCATTGCATTACTTGAAGACTGGAAAAAAAGAGATAAAGATGCAATGACAATAATGAGACAAGCTATAGGTAAAATAGTAACTGTTCCTCAAACTTTAGCATTTCCAATTTCGCCTCAAGGCATACGAGTTTCCAATTATAATAAACCCATTCAAATGGTAATTTTAGGTAGTACTTATGAAGAATTAGAAGGTATTCAAAAAGAAGTAATTAATAAACTTCGAAGAAATAGAGGATTATCGAGAATTGAGTCTGACTTTAATAGAAATAAACCAGAAGTAAAATTAGTTATCAATAAAAATAAAGCTAAAGATTTAGGGATTTCAACTCGATCAATTGGCCAAACATTAGAAACATTGTATGGTGGTAAAAGAGTTACTACATTCAATAAACTAGGAAAAGAATACCCAATTATTCTTCAACAATATCTTTTTGACAGAAAAGACAAGGACAGTTTAAGTAAGCTTTTTGTTAGATCTAAAACTACAGGTGAATTAATTTCACTTTCAAACTTAGTCGATTTAAAAGAAGAAGGTTCTGCAAAAGTACTCGCAAGGTATAATAGACAAAGAGCAGTAACAATTTCTGCAAATGTGAATGAAAATTATTCTTTATTTGAAGCAATAGAATATCTAGAAAATATAATAGCAGAAGTTGCACCCACTAATCAAATTACTTGGAAGGGTGAATCTGAAGAAGTTAAAGAAACAACGAATGAACTTTATGTAATTTTTGCCCTTGGATTACTAACGGCATATTTAGTTATGGCAGCAACATTTAACTCATTTGTTCACCCATTTATAATTATGCTCACAGTACCATTGGCTGTTTTTGGTGGTTTAGTATTTATTCTATTTTTGAATAGCTCAATTAATATTTTCTCCCAAATTGCTCTTGTAATTTTAATTGGTATATCAACTAAGAACAGTATTCTTATTGTAGATTATGCTAATCAAATAAGAACTACTGGAAAAGCAATCGAAATATCTATCAAAGAAGCCTGTGATTTAAGATTTAGACCAATCATGATGACATCAATAAGTACTATGATAGCAATGTTGCCATTGGTTGTTGGAAATATTGGACCTGGAGCTGGTGAAGCATCTAGATTGGCTGTGGGAGCAACTATTCTTGGGGGAATGATAATTTCAACTTTCTTTACTCTATACGTAACACCAACAATGTATTTAGCACTTGCTAAAAATAGTAAAAGAATTGATTCAGTTGATTTAGAATTAGAAAAAGAATTATCTAAAAAATAATATATTTATTTGTGGTTAGTGAGCTACCGCACTTTGAAAGCTGTTTTTTATAAATATTTGATTGTTTCTCAACTTTTTTTGCTAAATTAATTATTTTTTTATTATTTTTATAATTTTTAAATCCACCCCACCCTTCATGGTAAGCAACATATTGTTTAAAAGCATCTTTTTTTGAAATCTTTAAAATACTCTCTGTTTTATCAGTGTACCAACCAATAAAATCTACACTATCTTTAAATCGAGTTCTTACTGCAAGTTTATTTCCTGTTTCTTTTTTATATTGCTCCCAGGTACCATTAACAGCTTGTGAATACCCAAATGAACTTGATGGCCTTTTATATGGTATAACTTTAAAAAGCTTTTGCCGAGGTGGTTTTGCCAACCAATCAAAGTCAGATTCCATTTTAATTATAGCAAGTTGTAAATAAATTGGAGTACCCCACTTTTTCTCTGATTTTTTTGCATGTTTAAACCATAGATATCTTTCATTAAATATAGAGCAACTATTTGATGTATTTGAGGGTATTGAAGAACAAGCAGAAATTAAAAATAATATAATTAATAATGAATTAATTTTTAGAATTTTCATATAATTAAATTAGTAGTTATGTTTTATAAATTAATTTAAAAGATTAACAAATGAGTAATTTAATTTTATTGCGACATGGTCAAAGTGTATGGAATCTTGAGAAAAAGTTTACTGGATGGGTTGATGTAGATTTGACAGAAAATGGAAAATTAGAAGCTAAAAAGGCTGGTAATTTAATTAAAGCTAATAATATAAATATTGATATTTACTATTCATCTTTTCAATTAAGGGCAAAAAATACATTAAAATTAGTAATGGAAGTACTTAAAGACACAAAAGTTTCAAATGAAGCTTGGCAATTAAATGAAAGACATTACGGGGCACTTACTGGCTTAAATAAAGATGAAATGAAAATTAAGCTAGGAGAAGATAAAGTTCATCAATTTAGACGATCATGGGACTTACAGCCTGACCCATTGGACAGAAGTAACCCATATCACCCAATTAATATTGAAACATATAAAGAAATACCAGTTGATCAAATCCCAGACACTGAATCACTGAAAGATACTTATGAAAGAGTATTAAAATTTTATAAAAAAGAAATCGAAGATAAAACTTTAAATAATAATATTCTAATTTCTGCACATGGAAACTCTATAAGAGCTCTATGCAAATATTTATTTGGATTAGATGAAAATCAGATCTCAAAACTTGAGATACCAACTGGTAATCCATTATTAATTAATTTAGAAAAAGGAAATAAAGTTACTAGTTGTAAATACTTGGATCATCAAAGAGCTAAAGATCTTGTAGTTTTTTAAATGTTTTAAGATCAGTTAAATGATAAAAATTACTACTGCTTTCAAAACCATATAATTCTTGTTTTTCAATTAAACTGTTCCAAAGGTTTACTATTGAAAAACTTTTAATTTCATAATTAACAAGCAATCTTTTATTTAATATTTGGCAACCAGTATAAATAAACTCTCTATCACTAATTTTAGAAATTAAATTATCCTTAAGATCAAAATCACCATTTAAATTTTTATCAAAACTTAATTTTTTGTTTACTAATAAAAGTATATTATTAGCCTGTTTGATAAAATATAATCTCTCCATATTAATAATTTCATCACAATAATTTTTTTTCCAAATTGTATCTGGATTAAATATTAAGAAATCACTTTCATTAGAATGGTTTAACATATTTTTAATACCCCCACCTGTATCAAGAATATTATTACCATCTTCTACAATTAGAATTTCACTTTTAAAATTTTTATTTTTAATAAATTTACTAATTTTATCTTTTAAATAATAAGTATTAATAATAATTTTTTTAATTCCCAGGCTTTCAATTAAATTGATACATGTTTCAAGTACTGCAACATTTTTTAGCTCAATCAAAGGTTTTGGTGTAGTTAAAGTTATTGGATTTAACCTTTTTCCAAAACCTGCACATAATATTAACGCTGTATTAATTCTCATCTTTACTTATTTAAAAATTTAGGAAAGTTAGATTTTAATAATAGTAGATAGTTATCAAAGACTTTGTTTTGACACATTCTATTATCAATCATTTGCCAAGCATATGGGATAAGTTTTTGATATTTTTTTTTATTATCTCTTTCAGCTAATCTAGTAAATATACCAATAATTTTTAAATTTCGAAGAACTGACAATATATCAAAATCATTTTTAAATTTATTAACATTTATTTTTTGATTTGTTTTTAAGTAATAATTATAAATTTTTTCTTTAAAAGCGTTGGATGTTTTATACCTTACATCATCTATTAATGAGGCTAAATCATAAGCTTTATTACCTATTAAAGCATCCTGACTATCAATTAATCCTATTTTACTAGAATTAATTATTAAATTTGAAACATGAAAATCTCTATGAACAAAAGTGCTATTTTTAAAATTTAATTTCAACAATAAAGATTTAGTTTCTTTATTAAATTTATACTTGAATACAGTATATTCTTTTTTAGATAGGTTTTTTGAAGCATACCAACTACTAAAAAGTTTTGCCTCACTTAATAAAATTTTGTTTTCATATTCTTTAATTTTATAAATTCTATCATTAAAATTTTTTATTTTTTTATTTTTTATTAATTGAATTTTATTTAAAATTTTTATTATCTTTTTGAATATTAAATAATTTTTATATTCATTGCTTATTAATAATTGGTAAATAGTTTTTAATCCAAGGTCCTCAATTTCAATATAATTTTTTTGATAATTTTGACTTATCAATTTAGGAGCAATTACTTTATTTTTAATTAAAATCTTATTAATAGCATCATAAATTAATAGATTTTTACTTTTTTCTTTATTAGCAAATACAATTATTGATTTTTTTTTTTTATTTCTATAAAATTTTCTAAAAGAAGCGTCACCCTTAATTTCCTTAAAATCCTTTGATAAATTCATATTATAAAAATTAATTTAAACCATCAATTTTAACAGATCTATTTTTTAATTCATTTTCATAGCTAAATAATAAATCTATTGTCTTGATTGACTTTTTTTTATTAATAATCTGAGGCCATTCTATAAGAGTTATTGTATTTTGATTATTATCAAATAAATCTAGATTTTGAATTTCAGACACATCTTTTAATCTAAATAAATCATAATGTTTGATTACTAAATCATTTATTTCATACTCATTAAGTAAATTGAATGTTGGACTTGTTACTTCTGTAATTTGTATTTTTTTATCTTTTTGAAATTGATGAATTAGGTGTCTCACAAAAGTAGTTTTTCCAACACCCATTTCTCCATATAAAAAAATTATCTCTCCACCTTTTAAATAATGTCTAAGATCTTTAGCTAATTCTTTAGTCGTCTCTTCTGAAGATATATCTATTTTGCTATCTTTAATAGCGATAGGCATCTGGTTTAAAAGGACCTTCTGTCCCAACACTTATATAGTCTGCTTGTTCTTTAGATAACTTTGTAAGTTTTGCACCTACTTTTTTCAAATGCAGTGTTGCAACTTTTTCATCTAGATGTTTTGGTAAAACATAAACTTTGTTCTCATAATTTTTATAATTATTCCAAAGTTCAATTTGAGCAATTACTTGGTTTGTAAATGAAGCGCTCATCACAAAACTTGGGTGTCCCGTGGCACAACCTAAATTTACCAGTCTACCTTCGGCTAAAAGAATAATTCTTTTTTTACTTGGTAGCTCAATTTCATGAACTTGGGGTTTAACTTCACTCCACTTATAGTTTTTTAAGGCTTCAACCTGTATCTCATTATCAAAGTGTCCAATATTGCATAAAATTGCCCTATCTTTCATATCTCTCATATGGTCAGCTGTTACAATATCTTTATTACCTGTTGCTGTTACAACAATATCTGCTCTACTAATTGCTTCTTCCATTAAAACAACTTCATAGCCTTCCATTGCAGCTTGTAATGCACAAATTGGATCTGCTTCTGTAACCAAAACTCTTGCTCCACTTTGTCTTAGTGATGCAGCACTACCTTTACCAACATCTCCAAAGCCTGCGACAATAGCTATTTTTCCAGACATCATAACATCTGTTGCTCTCCTAATTCCATCCACTAAACTTTCTCTACAGCCATATAAATTATCAAATTTTGATTTAGTTACTGAATCGTTTACGTTAATTGCTGGCACTAAAAGTGAATTATCTTTTTCCATTTTGTTTAAAGCTTTTATTCCAGTAGTAGTTTCTTCTGAAACACCTTTTATGTCTTGCATTAAATCTTTGTATTCGTTGTGCATAATTGCAGTTAAGTCACCACCATCATCTAAAAGCATATTTGGTTTCCACTCAGGTTTGCCCACAATTGTTTGTTTAATACACCACAGATACTCTTCTTCAGTTTCACCTTTCCAAGCGTAAACAGGTATTCCAGCTTTTGCAATTGCTGCTGCCGCATGATCTTGGGTTGAAAAAATATTACATGAAGACCATCTAACCTCAGCTCCTAAATCAACTAATGTCTCTATTAATACAGCTGTCTGAATAGTCATATGTAAACAACCAATAATTTTTGCACCTTTTAAGGGTTTAGATTTTGAATATTCTTCTCTTAAAGCCATTAATCCTGGCATTTCACTTTCAGCAATTGAGATTTCTTTTCTACCAAATTCAGCTGCTGATATGTCTTTTACTTTAAAATCTTCCATGAAAAGTTTTATACAGTTAACAATAAATTAATCAAGATAAGATTAAGCACATGGTAACTTTATTTCAACCATCGCTCCATCTCTATCAAGTCGGTTAGAGGCTAAAATTTTACCGTCGTGAAGGTCAACTAAATTTTTAACAATATTTAACCCAAGCCCAGAGTGTTCTCCAAACTTATCTGGTCTATTGCTGTAGAACCTTTTAAATATTTTTGATGTATCTTTTTCTTTAAACCCCTGTCCTTCATCAGTAATTTTAATTATGATCTTTTTATCTAAACTATTTGATACATTTACAAAAATATTCTCTCCCTCTTTACAAAATGAAATAGAATTATCTAGCAAGTTTGCAATTATTTGTTCAATTCTATTTTCAATACCTTTAACTATATACTCTTCCTTACCATCATTTTCATAATTGATTTTTATATTTTTTTTTACCTTATGAATATTATTGTAATCATCCACCACAGATTGAATAATTGGTTCTATATTAATTTTTTTCATTTTTTCTTTACTTAGAGCCACTTCATCTTTTAGCATCTGAGAATAATCAGTTATTAACCTTTCAATTCTCAAAACATCGTGACTAAGAATATTTAATAATTTTAATCTTTGTTCAGAGTTATTGCTATCTTGCAAAATCTCAGATGCACTTTTTAAAGATGCTAGCGGATTTCTTATTTCATGAACAAGATCCGTAGAAAAATTTTCAGCATGTGCAACTCTTTTTTGAAGTTCAGTTGTCATATCATCTAGTGAGTTTGATAGAAGTCCCAATTCATCATTTCGATTTTTAAGATTTTCAATATTTATTTTTGTCTGACTTTTTTCTTTAATGACTTTTGTATAACTTACTAGATTTTGGATAGGTTTGATAAAATATCTACTTAAAACAAATGAAAAAATAAGAATAACAAATCCTACAGCAATTGCTGTTCTAATTACAAAAGCTTTTCTTTCATCGATAGCTGTTCTTATATCATTAGCATTTTCAGTAATTGCAAGGTAGCCTAAATTTAAATCATCTTTAATTACATTTCTAATAGTAATCAATTTAAACTGATTAAGGTCTTCTTGAGAAAAGGTATAAGAATTTCCATATACGTCTGAATTTAAATACTCTTTTAAAATATTCTTAAAAGATAAAGGTTTATTTTCAGTTATATTTATATTCTTACTCTTGCTGTCGATATTGTTTTCACTTTCATTTAAGCTCTCAAATTCAATTTCATTCAATCTTGTTGAAAAAGATCTGGGATCAAGATCTAAAGTATCGGTATCTCCAATTAGATTTAAATCATTATCAAAAAATATTACTCTATCTAGGTTTTGAAATATAAATCTAGTTGAAAATAAAAACTTCCTAATATCATCAACATCAAATTTTATATCTAATCTGAAAATGCTATCAATTGTATTATCTATAATTTTACTATGATTAATGGATTTTTTTTTAATTAAATTTGGCTGAACATTGCTTAAATAAATAAAAGTAAATAACCCAATAATTGTAAAAATAACAAAATTTATAAATAAAAATTTTTTTAATATTGATAGACTTTTTAAGTATTTACTAAACATTAGCTAACGTTCCATCTATATCCACTACCATACCTAGTTTCAATAGCTGAAAAATCAGGGTCAACTTTTTTAAATTTCTTTCGAATTCTTTTAACATGACTATCAATAGTTCTATCTTCAATATCTGTATCTTCTCTGTAGGCAATATCCATTAATTGAGCTCTCTCTTTAATAATTCCAGGTCTTTTTGCTAGCTCTTTAACAATTAAAAACTCTGTTGTGGTTAATTTATCTGGAAGTTGTTTGCTATTCCATTCACATTCAAGTTGAGATGGATCTAATTTTAGTCTTCCATGTGAAATTAGACTTTTATTTTCCTCTAAAGTATTTTTAGTGTCTTTTTTTCTTAGTTGTACTCTAATTCTTTCAATCAATACTTTAATAGAAAAACCTCCTGATTTTTTTACAAAATCATCTGCTCCTAATTTTAAACCTAACAATTCATCAATTTCATCATCTTTTGAAGTTAAAAAAATTACTGGTAAAGAAGTTTTTTTTCTAAGCTTCTTAAGTAATTCTTCTCCATCCATTTTTGGCATCTTTATATCAATTACAGCTAAATCTGGTGGAGTTCTAGTTAGACCAATTAATGCACTTTCTCCATCTATATAAGTTTGAACATTAAAATCCTCTTTCTCCAAAGCAATACTAAGGCTAGTTAGGATATTTCTATCGTCATCTATTAGCGCTATGGTTTGTTTGTGCATTTCTTATATAAAAATACTAAATTGTTCTAAATTGGGCAATCTTATAAATTAATGAAGCATTCCCCAATTACTCCCAACATTAACATCAACTGTTAGTGGGGTTGAAAATGAATGATAATCACTTTGTGCAACACTAGTCATTTCTTCTTTGATTAGTCTAATCATTGTTTTTTCATCTTTTTTTGGTACTTCAAATATTAACTCATCATGAATTTGTAATAACATTTTAGATTTGATATTTTTTTGATCAATTAATTTCTTATCTAATCTTATCATAGCTAAACGCATAATTTCTGATGCTGATCCTTGAATTGGAGCATTAATTGCTGCACGTTCTTGAAAGTTTCTTACATTAAAATTTTTATCATTAATTCCGTTAAAATGAGACCTTCTTCCAAATATGTTATTTACATATCCACTTTTCCTGCAAAATTTAATTGTATTATCCATATAAATTTTGATCTCAGGGAATTTTGCAAAGTATGCCTCTAGAAATTCCTCTGCCTCATAATTTGAAACATTAATTTGTTTTGCTAATCCATATTGTGATATTCCATAAATAATTCCAAAATTTATAGCTTTTGCTTTTCTTCTTTGATCTTGATCAATTTTTTTAATATCAATATTAAATATTTGGCTAGCTGTTAAAGAATGAATATCTTCATTATTTTTAAAAGCTTTTTTAAGCTCTTTAACATCAGCTAAATCTGCTAAAATTCTCATTTCTATTTGATTATAGTCTGCTGAGATTAATAAATGATCTTTTTTTGCTGTAAAAGCTTTTCTAATATCTTTTCCATCTTCTGATTTTATTGGAATATTTTGTAAATTTGGATCACTTGATGCTAATCTTCCAGTAGTAGTTGCGGCTAATAAAAATGAAGTATGAACTCTTTTAGTGTTAGGATTAATGTGCTCTGGCAATGAGTCAGAATATGTATTTTTTAATTTTGAAACTTGTCTCCAGTCCAACACTAGTTTTGGGAAATTGTGCCCTTTAAATGCTAGATCTTCTAAAACACTTGCGCTTGTTGCAAAACTTCCTTTTTTTGTTTTTTTTAATCCAGCAATTTTTAGATCATTATAAATAATTTCCCCTAATTGTTTGGGGGAAGCAATGTTAAATTCTTTTTTAGAAATTTTAAAAACTTCTTTTTCTAGATTATTAATTTTTTTTTCAAACTTTGTAGAAAGAGATTTTAAAAATTTGCTATTAACTTCAATTCCTTCCATTTCCATAAAAGCAAGAATCTTGATTAATGGTTTTTCAAATATTTCATAAATATTAACCATTTTTTCTGCTTTTAAATTTTTAATAAATTTTTTATATAATCTAAAAGTTACATCAGCATCTTCTGCGGCATAATCTTTGGCTTTATCAATTTCAACTTCACTAAAATTTATTTCTTTCTTTCCAGTTCCTACAATTTCTTTAAAAGAAATTGTTTTATGTCCTAAGTGAATTTCTGATAATGTATCCATATTATGTCTATTCTTTCCTGCATCTAAAACATAAGACATAAGCATTGTGTCTTCCATAGATGAAACTGTTATCCCTTGTTTGTATAAAACTATAAAGTCAAACTTAATATTTTGACCTATTTTTTTGACGCTGGGGTCTTCAAGTAAAGGTTTTAATTTTTTTATAACAATATCTTTTTTAATACACTTAGAAGACTTGTGTCCAATAGGGATATAGCAAGCTTTACCAATTTTTGAAGAGAGAGAAACTCCAATTAAATCAGCTTGGTGTGGATCCAAAGAACTTGTTTCTGTATCTACAGCAACCTCTCCTGTCTCTTCTGCTTCTTTAATCCATTCATCTATTTCATCAGGATTTGTAATTAAATAATAATTCTTATTATTAATTGCTTTATGCTTTTCAGTAATTTCTTTTTGGCCAGGTGAACCTGATAGTTTTGGTTCACCATATGTAGAAATAACTGAGCTCAATAATCGATTAAATTCCATTTCTCTTAAAAATGAATAAAGTTTATCTTTATCTATATCTTTTAACTTAAACTCACCTAGCTCCCTATTGGTTGGCACATCTTGCATTAAAGTTACAAGTTGTTTGCTTATTAATGCTTTATCTTTATTTTCTATTAGCGTTTCTCTTCTTTTGTTTTGTTTTATCTCGTGAGCTGATGTTAAAAGTTTTTCTAAAGTTCCATATTTATTAATTAACTCAGCAGCAGTTTTAACACCTATACCTGGAACACCTGGGACATTATCACTGCTATCGCCAGCAAGAGATTGAACATCTATTACTTTTGTTGCATCCACTCCAAACTTGGTAAAAATATCATCCTCTGAAATAAATTTATTTTTCATAGGATCAAAAATACGAACACCTTTTTTGTATAGTTGCATTAAATCTTTATCTGACGAAACAATTGTAACTTTTGCACCTTTCTTAAGTATTTTTTCAACATAAGTTGCAATTAAATCATCTGCTTCATAATTAGGAAGGTCAACTGAAGGTAAATTAAAAGCCAATACAGACTTTCTGATATATTCAAACTGAGGAGCTAAATCATCAGGTGCTTCAGATCGGTTAGCTTTATAATCACTATAGATATCATTCCTAAATGTTTTTCTTGCAGAGTCAAAAATTACAGCAAAATGAGTGGGTTTTTGTAAGTTTTGATCTGACTTTGAGTCTTCTAGAAGCTTGAAGAGCATACTGCAAAAACCAC
>Ga0209632_10000591_pt1 | contig 37485 bp, 44 predicted proteins | sample COG_10_FD_184754 | JGI IMG/M metagenome (GOLD analysis project Ga0209632, IMG submission 184754) | Pelagic Microbial community sample from North Sea - COGITO 998_met_10 (SPAdes) (version 2) | ecosystem: Environmental > Aquatic > Marine > Neritic zone/Coastal water | place: Helgoland, sampling... | reverse complement strand
TGCTTTGGAAGAATTACAACAAAAAAAAATACCTTTTATATTAAAAAGATTTATAAATAATAAATATGAATATTGGAAATTAGAGGATTTAAAAATATAATTAAAAATATAATTAAAAATATAATTTAATAAAAAAAATTATATATATTATATTATAAATGAATATTAAAAGTATTGAAAATTGGTTTGAAAATTTTTTCAAAGGTAAAAATTTCTTATTACTTTTTTTAATGGCCTTGATTGTTATAGTTATTATTGATTGTAATACAAAAATGTTTAGTAATATGTTAAAAACAGTAGAAGGTCAAAGTGAAAAACCTAAGACACCTGGTACATGTGGTCGCGGTTATACTGCCCCCCAGTTGAATCCAAGTGGCAGTGCTAAACATAATTGTAATGCTCAACAAGTAAATAATAATGCTAATGCTAATGCTAATGCTAATGCTAATGCTAATGCTAATGCTAATGCTAATAAAAAATCTGCCCCTACCGGATTCGTTGAAGATGAAATATTATTTGCTAGCGCGACACAACCACTTGGACCAACTATTCCCAAAACTATGCAGCAAGATTATAGTGTTCTTAAAGGTTTTGGTTTAGTTAAAATACCTGATGTTATTAATTATATTCCCGGAGCTGGTCCTCAAGAATTTAAAGGTGTTGTAGATGCTAATGCTAATGTTAATAGAAATGCTAATGCTAATGCTAATAGTAATGCCAATAGAAATGCTAATGCCAATAGTAATGCCAATAGTAATGCCAATGCTAATGCTTCAAAAAAAACCGTTGATATTAGAATGTATTATGCACCTTGGTGTGGTCACTCAAAAAATGCTAAACCAGAAATGGATAAATTTATAGATGCGCATCATGGAACTACATCTGACGGTATAGGAGTAAGCGCAAATATAGTTAATTCAGATGAGTCTAAAGAAGAAACAAAAAAACAAGGTGTCAATGGATTTCCTACATTTAAAGCACACTTACTTAAAGATGGTGAAGAAGTAACTAATTATGTATTAGAGTTACCTGAAAGAACATTTGAAGCATTAGAAAATGCTTTAAAAGAAGCCGTTAATAAAATTAAATCCATGTAAATTAATATAATTTATTAACATTTATCTTATGTTTTACATTATTATTTTGTCCATAATCAGGTTCTTCTTCTGTTGAATTATTATCAGAAAAAGCCCATGCTTCAGGTGAACATATAGTAAAATCATCATGTGGTTTGGCTTTATACCAAAATACTTGATCAGTCAATTTATTTGATTTAGCATTATTATTTATAACTAAACATTCATAATTTTCAGTACATTGATCCATTATCTGACAAAACATATCAAATGATGGAAACATACCAGCATAATGTTCATATAACCTTTTTCTATTACTAACATAATTTTCTCTTAGAATAAATATATAATCAATATTTGTTCTTAAATTGGGAGGAATACCCAAAGCAAATTGCATTGTCAAAATAAATAATAATTTAAAATGACGACCATTCATAAATACAGATCTCATATTTTTATCCTTAGCCCAAGAATTATCATATAAACAATCATCTAATATTAAAAATGATCTTGGATCAATATTATTATGACCATTATTTATTTTTTCTAATAACATTTTTTGTCTTTTCAACATATTTTGTATTATTTGCGGATTAAATTCATTATGAATAAATAATTTTGGTACCATCTTACTATAAAATTGATTAGCACCTTCGGTTCCTGATATAACTTGTCCTACTGGTATATTTCTATGGTGATGTAATATATCTTTACATAAATATGTTTTTCCTGTATCTCTTTTTCCTATTAGTGCTATAACACTATCATCTTTTAGATCATTCATATCGAACATTCTTAATTGTAATTCAGACATATATATAATCAATATAAATTTTTTAAAAACATAACGTTAATGTATTATATTTAAAAATAATATGATTATTTATAAAAATAATGTTTGAAAACCTTTCTCAAGAACAATTTGAACATATTATCGATGCATTGATTCTTTTTAAACAAACTAATCCTAAAAAAAAAGTAACTTTATCCGAAAGATCTGTTAAAGAAGCTTTTAATTTCTTGAATACTACTGGTAGACAATTCGCATCACAATTAGGTATGAATAAAGACGATGATTAAGTTTAAAATATAAAATAATTCTGAATAACTTTAATAATTAATGTATGATTTACACATCTTTAAATATATATGGGATAAAGTCTTATTAAAAAATTTATTTAAATCATGTAAAAATTTATTAAATATTGATAATATTCAAATATATAATCCTATTTTTTCATTATATTTTCATATATTTAATACTAAAAATTCACATAAATGTATAGATATTAAAAGAAGATATTATATTTATGAAATATTAGATATCGAAAAATTTAAATATTATCATTCAAATTGTCTATTAAAGACATCTATTTATGATTCACGTCTAAGTGTTATTATTGAAAAAGACGTTTTTTGTAAAATTATACCTATATTAGAACCTTTATATTTTATTAAAAATAATTATAATAATTTTATAAAAAGAAATCCTCTATTACCATCTAATTATAATGCTAATACATTTGAAAAAATTAATAATATGAATAATACAGCTTTCATAGATTCTTTTTTCTCATATATAGTATCTGAATTAACTATTAATAATATATTACCAAATTTTCCCTTATATTATGGTTCTATTAATGGTATTATGAAAAAATATAATTTTGATATATCTGATGATTATAAAAGTTTTAAAAATGAAGCATGGTTCCATAAAAATATTGGTAGTAATTTTAAATTAGATGTTTACATGTCCGATTCTGATGATGAATCATCAGATGATTCAGAAGAAGATCAATCAGACTCAGATTATTCTAATGGTGAAAATGATTATATATCTGTTATAAAAAATATACCTTGTCAATTATTCTTTATTGAAAAATTAGATGGATTGTTATCTGATTTATTAAAAGAATGTAATGATAAAATTATTTTATCATGTTTATTTCAAGTATCTTTTGCTTTATCATATCTTCAAAAACATCTTAAATTCACACATAATGATTTACATATTGATAATATTATGTATCAAAAAACTGATAAATTATATCTTTATTATAAATTCAATAATATTTATTTTAAAGTACCTACTCATGGATATATTTTTAAAATTATAGATTTCGGTAGAGCAATATTCACTTTTAAAGATAAACTATTTTTTAGTGATTGTTTCTGTAAATACGGTGATGCCGATGGTCAATACAATTACCCAATAAATAACTTTTTATATGATAAAAAAAAAGAAAAAAAAGATATCATCCAACCAAATTATCATTTTGATATGTGTAGACTTTCTATGACCATTTTAGATGAATTAAATTATAGTAAATATATTGATTATAAAGATAATAAATATATAATCGATTATTTATATTCATTAACTATTGGTAATAATATTGAATTTAAAGAATTAGAAGATAATTTTGATATGTATGTATCTATAGCAAAACATGCCAATAATTCACTCCCTATAGATATTATCCAAAATGATATATTCAAATCATTCAGAATTAAAAAGAAACATTTCCCTAGAAGTTTATATTATCATCTTTAAAAAGGTGGTTTATCATGAAATGGTATAGAACATTTACTATCTGCGGCGGATATATTACATGAAAATAATAATTTTATAATATTTAATACAACCATAGTTATAATAAATAAAACCATTATATGTTTTTTATCTAATTCTTTAGATTCTTTATCAAAACGAGTAAATAAATAATATGCAAAAACTAATACTAAACTTATTATAATATCCATCATTATACTACTATTCATCAATTTATAACATTATATATAAAAAAATTTCAGCATTTATTCTAAACTTTTATTCTAAATCATCAAACAATACATATTTACTTTCATCTACTTTATCTAAACTTAATCCTTTTTTATCAGTCATATTTTTTAAATCTTCATAAAACATATCTACTGTATCTGTATCATCATCCTTTTTATTAGTAGATACTAGTTCTTTTTTATCTTCTATTGTTATTACATTTTCAACACTAGTTTTATTTTTTTCTTCTTCATCTGTTATATCAATTATTTTATCATAATTTCTTTCTTCTTGTTCTTTCTTTAATTTCTCTTCTGGTGATAAATGCTCATTTAATGAGAATTCACTTATTGGATCAACAGTTATTTTATCTTTTTTATCTTTTGTATCATCTATCTTAGATACTATTATTTCTTCTGATTTATTATCATTTTCATCATTATCTTGTTTAATCTTAATTAGTTTTTCATATATTTCATTATTATCTTTTTCTGATTCATTTATTATATCAGCATTCTCATATACATTTTTATCAACTACAATTTCATCTATATCATTAATTACTATATCTTTTGATATCTCTTCTTTTACTTCATCTTCTGGTGATACATATCCATTATTTAATTCAGATACATTATTTTCCACCGGTTTATCTAAATCTTTTTCTAAAACTATTTCAATATTATTATCTTTAGGTGATTCATCAATAGTATCTTCATCTATATTTTCTTTAGATATTTCTAATCCTTCTTTTAATTCATTATCTAAAGGTTTATCTTCTTTATCATAAGAATTTAATAATAATTCTTTTAATTTATTTAATATCTTTGTATTATCATCTTTATCTTCTTTATCTTCTTTATCTTCTTTTTCTTTATCATCTTTATTATCATATATATCTAATTGTCCTTTTAATATATCTTTTACAGGTAAAGAAAACCTTATAGTATTTTCTATACAATCATATATTATAGTTTCTATTGTTTTTATATTTTGCTGATAGTCAATTCCAGATATATTTTCTGAAAATAATAAAGGATTTTTCCATAAATCTCTTGCAATATTTATATAACATTTATGAATAAAATTAGATAACTTAGGTACTGTTAAATTTATTTTTCCATTATTCACACTTATAGACATTAATATTTTTGTATGACTGATAAATACAGCTGTTAATAAATCTTCTAAATAATCACATTTAGATTCTTCTATTATTCTATCCGTTTCAGTAATAATTAATTCATTATTCCATTCAGGTACTTTTTCTAATAATGTTCTAAATATAAATAATTGTGATGATGATGAATTTTCTTTATATATTTCTTTTGAATCATCGTATATAGATTTAACACCATCAAAAAAATGATATTGAAGATTATTTATTAATTGTTTTGTATATTCTATTTTTGCTTGCACGTATATTGACGAATTTGTATCTTCCATAATAATCCATAATTATATTTTATTTTTATTTATTTAACTAAAATATAATATATAATATATGAAAGGTGGAGTATTATTAGCAACTGGTTCAAGTGGTACATGTATCTTTAGACCTAATATACCTTGTAAAGGTGAATCAGATAAAGTTACTAAAGATAAAATATCTAAAATAGTCTATGGTAAAAAAGCTGAAAGACACTTTAATAAAGAAAAAGATATTGCTAAAATTGTTAAAGGAATTAAAGGATATCATAAATGGTGTCTAATTTATGATAAATTTTGTAAACCACCTACATATGATAATATTTTTAAAATAGATAAAGGCATTATTGATTGTACCGATAAATATTATTCTGATATATTTGATTCATCTAGTAGAATGTTAGTAGGTAAATATGGTGGAGATACATTTGAAGATTATTTCATAAATCATACATTAATTAACAGAAATCTTATCCCCATTGAAAGAAATACTTATATATTATTTACAAAAATGAAACAATTATTTATTGGTTTAAAAGAAATGTATAATAATAAATTAATACATTTAGATATAAAAATGAATAATATTGTTTTGGATAACAAATATTTTAAATATATAGATTTTGGTTTATCTGGAGAATTAAATGATTTTGATCATTTTGAAAGAAGGAGTTTATCTGAATTTAATACTAAAAGAATATATATTTGGTATCCACTTGAATATTTATATGCGTTTATAGATAAATCTGAAAAACTTGCAGAATTATTTAAATTTAATACCAGTAGCGATTATAGAAAACATTATCAACACGGGATTGATATTTATAATGTATTTGAATTAAATATAAATAATCATATAAAAGAATTATTAAATAAAGAACATAAACATACTACAGAAAACTTTGAAGATTTAGTATCTATGATTGATACTTATAGTTTAGGTATTATAATTCCTTTCTTTTTTGTTGAATATGATTTAATTAAATATATTAATAAAAGCAAATTTTTAACTGATCTATTTAAATTTTTAAAATTAATGTGTAATATTGATCATAAAAAACGAATAAAACCAGATGATTGTATAAAAGAATATAATAAATTAATAAAAAAATATTCATATCTTATTAATAAAGGTAAAAAGGGTAAAAAAGGAAAGAAAACTAAAAGAAAATTAAAATAATATAATATATTATATAATATATTATATATATATATATATATGGTGAAAAGGAAAAATAAAAGAAAATATACTAAAAATAAACAACTTAAAGGAGGTATGTTTTGGTCGCCTGTAGCTACAAGAAAAAAAGTATATCCCCATAGTAATTGTAATATATCATATAAATGTGATAAAGAATCTATTAAAAGGATGGATATACTAAAATCTATGTCTATTATGGATATTAATACTTTAAATCAAACAATTAAACAAGGTTATTTACAATCTGAATTAAATATGAAAAAAAAACAAATAGAAGATTGGATTAAAGATTATAAAACAGATAATAAACAAATCATAGATAATGAACCCATACAGATGGAACCATTTAGTCTCACAGATAATAAACCAGATAAAGAAATATTTAAGTCAGCTGAATCATCACCACCAGTATCACCTGTTCAAAGTGATAGTGATAGTAATGAATTGTCAAGATTCAAATCTGCCAAATCTGACAAATCTGCCAAATCTGACAAATCTGCCAGAAAGAAAGCATCAGTTGAATTAGGTTCACCTAAAATAATTCCACCAGATATGGGTCCACCAAATATAGGTCCACCAACGTTATGTAATAGTTTTAATAGAACACGTATATATGAATTTGATGGTGATCCTAGTATGACTATATACGTTAACGCTGATGGTTTACAATTAAAAGAAAGACTCATTAGTGTTAATATAACTCTTGAAATTAAACCTGGGTCATCACAAGATAAGTGGATGGAGTCTATTATGGGGAAAAATTATTTAAAAACTATGTATGAAACGATTTCAGAAGAAATAAAAAAAAATCCTAATATACATTGTAAAGACCCTGAAAATGGAAATATTTTAACTTTTGGGGTGGATAATACTAATTATAGACTAACGGATAGTACACGAGTTTCAAAGATTAAAAACCCCAATCCAGGTACTAATGATTTCTGCGAAGTTGTAATGGTTGATAAATCTGGAAAAACTATAACACCTATTATTGATATAATTAAAAATTTGCAAGAAAAAGTACAAGAAGGAATACCATGGGCAATAAGACCAACTTTTAACGATCCTGAATTATTTATATTATATAGAGAAAATATACCTTTTACTAGAAAAGATGATACATGTAATTTACCATGTATACAAGTTGGTCTGCGCGCCTTTAATATATGGGGGATTGGATCCGCAAAAACTTATATATTAAAGACACAAGAAGATAAAATAGAATCCCAGCGCGGAAAAAAAAAGAAAAAAATAAAAACAAGAAAAAAACCTCGTAAAACTCCTTATAAAAAAAAGAATGTGGAGGAGAAGAAGAAGAAGAAGAAGAAGAAGAAGAAGAAGAAGAAGGATAAAAAGGGAAAATCATCTTAATAAAAATAAACCACCACATACTACTATAATACCTAATATATGTTTTTTATTTATTTTTTTATTCATAAATAGAACTGTTAGAATTAATAATATTAATATATTTAAACTTATTATAGATACAGATTTACTTGGATTATCTGAATTTTTAAATGAATTAAATATACATGGTTCAACTATAATATATATTATAAATAATCTTAATATTATTAAAAATATATCACTATAATCATCTATTAATTTTATTTTTCTTTTTGTAAATAATACATATACCATAGTAATTATAAATACAAATATATTCGCATGTATCATATAATCAATATAATTATATTTTCTTGCTATTTTACTTGAAAATAAATCTCTCACAGCAATAAAAAATGCCGCCACTAAAGCATATTTCATCCATAATTCCATATACATTAAGTTTATATTTTAAGATAAGTTTAATTAATATATTATATGAAATTTAATGGTGTTGATTTTGATAAATTCAGTAATCAAGAACTAGTTCAATTATGTTTAAAATATAATTTAGTCGATAATACTAAAAAATACACTAGACCAGATTTATTAAATTTAATTAAAGATTTTTTAATTAATAAATTAAATAAAAAAAATGAACAAAATAATGATCCTAATATTAAAGCTGTAACAGTTAATAAACAAAGAAGAAATTCAACATCAGGTAATATTCTATCAAATAATACTAGAAATGGTCCGCCTAAAGTCAACATCCATAAAAGAAGATTATCTGAACCTACTACTAATTTTGAAAAAGGAAATGCTGTTAAAACCCAAGAAATGAATCGTATTCAACAACAATCTGTAAATAACGTTAAAAATGAAATTAAATCATTAGATCCAAAATATGATAGAATTGGTATATATCCACCCGTTAAAAAATTAATATGTATTGGTGATATTCACGGTGATTTAGCAGTTGCTATTAAAGTACTTAAATTATCTGAAGTTATCCCACAAAATAGTAGAATAAATGATATTAATAATATTCATTGGAGCGGTGGTGATTCATGGGTGATACAATTAGGTGATCAAATTGATAGATGTAGACCAGATGAATGGGAAAAAAATTGTGTTAAAGATTTTGATGAAGTGGTTGATGATGAAGGTAGTAATATGTCCATAATAAAATTATTTTTAAGATTAGATGATGAAGCCAGACTCTGTGGAGGCAGAGTATTAGGAACTTTAGGTAATCATGAATTAATGAATGTTGATAAAGATTTTAGATATGTTTCTCCTAAAGAATTTCTTGAATTTGTTCCACAAAACCAACGCGATAAAAAATATACTGATGATGGTTACCCTATGGGATATTATCATAGAATAAAAGCATTCGAAAGAGGTAGTAATATTTCTAAACTATATGCCGTTAAGAAAAAAAGTATCATAATTGTTGGATCATATGTGTTTGTTCATGGTGGATTAAGCACACAATTAATGGAAAAATATAAAATATCAGAAATAAATGATGTTGTTACTAAATGGTTATTAAAAACGGATAATGATACAGAATCAGAAATATTTAATGAAATATTTAGAGAAGATGATGATATGTCTCCATTCTGGTGTAGAATATTTGCAGAGGAAGAAGATAATCCTGAAAATACTGTACAAAGCTTTAATCAAGTAATTAATTTAATTAATAAAAATAATCGTTTATTAATGCCTGTTAAAGGTATGGTTATATCACATACACCCCAATTCATGGAGGATAAATATTTAAATTCATTATATGATGATAGATTATGGAGAATTGATGTTGGTATGAGTAGAGCATTCGGTCAACAAGATGAATGTGATTTTAATAAATTTAGAAAACCCCAATTATTAATTATCCATAATAATAATCAATTTGAAAAAAGAATTATATCACTTAACTCAGATAGACACCCTTCGCCTGGAATGGGTGCTAATGTCGATATTTCTAATTCTTTCATGCCTTTTTAATATATTATATATAATATATATGTCTGTGAATATACTTGACGGATTTGACTATTATAAAGTTAACCATATGGGAAATGAAAACGATATCAACAAATGGTCTAGACAAATATATTGCGCAGATATTTTAAAAGATCAAGGGACTGTTGATGCAACTAATAAGAAAAATCCCACCAAGGCTGGTGGAACTGATATCGCAAAACAAAATTTAATGGATTATGTATCATCTGAACTATTAAGTGATATTCCTGGAAAAATTGACTATTTATCTAGTACTATTCGAAATCCGGTATCAGATACAGACACTACTAGTTATAATTTAACCAACCCGGCAAACATCAGAGAGTTTGAAACTATTTTGGTTAAAAGTTTTAATGATAAACGGAATCCCACCTTAAAAATAAGAGATATAGATCCAACTATAGATATTTATGATATGTTTTTTAAAGATGCAGGTAAACATTCACATTTATTAGATGATGGATTACCACAAATATTAATTACTACACCCGGATCATTTTCAGATCCTGCTAGCGCATTTAAAGGAACTTCTACAAAACCAAGTTTTTATTGGCCCCCACCTGATACATCTGTTACATTTACAGGTAATTTTGTAAACAAATTAACAGGATATAATGATTCAGGATCTTCAAAATTTAACATGAGTATTACACAAAAATTTAAAGCAACATATGATGACCCTTATCATAGGAAGCCTGGTTTTACACAAAAATACGTCATGCACGTCAGAGAACCTGGAGCTGTAAAAGGCCATAGACAGAAGGATTGTGACACCTTATTCTGTCCACCCATTATAAATGATGAAAATAAGGCTGAACTTACAGTAGAAATGGAGCAAGATGTCGTCAATGTTGAAACAGTTGATAGAACTAATCACGGACCTTTATTATCAAGTAATGCACAGATAGATAGTTTTACTGGCAAAGAAAATGCACTTGCTACGTTGTCTAAAGAATTTGGTGATACTCTTCAAACACCTTATGTAATTATTTTTAATAAACTTTATGAATTATATGGCGGTGATCCAGATACTGTAAATTTAATAGCTAATATTCAGCAAATTACAGGCGCAAGTCCATGGAATCCCACAGGTATTTTTTCCAATTTTTGTAACAGAATAGAAGTTGATTACGTTGATGGTCAAATAGTTATACGTTTAGTAGATAAACTAGATAGCCTTGAGATAAAACCTGGATTGAAACCTTTAAAAAATGTATTTATTACAGTAGACCTGTGTGTATTATATAAAGGTTTTAGTAGCGGTCAAACTAATATGCATTATACTGGTACAAGTGTAGATTTTAGAGGGAAATTTTTTCCATTGGAAGAAGAATTAACAAAAAAAGAAGCATTACTTTTACATATTAAAAATATTAGAGCAAAATGTAGTGTTCAACTTGATATAATACACAGTATATTAAAAAATATAGGATATGCTAAAATGCATACTACGGGTATGGGATTAGAGATTGGAGGAAACAAATATAATATATTAATTTTTATTATGCAAAATTTTTTGGCCAAAAAATTGGCAGATAAATTTAAAAGAAACTCAAAAGATAGATTGGAATTTGTTGTTAAAGAAATTACAGATAAACGTTTATATTATGAGTATATTATTAGTATATTAAATAAATTAGAAATATACTTTATTAATGAGAACCCCCCGTTATTGGCAGGTAAAAGTACTCTTTATTTATTGTATGCAGGATTATTACATATATCGACACAATTACCAATTATCGGAACAAAATGGTATGAATATGAAAACACTCCAGGCGAGTGCCATTTACTAAATCCAGATGAATTATTTGAGGTGTCAAAAAAAAGAGTAAGTGACTCTATTAGAGATAATACATTAGTTAATGAATATATTTATAATTTAACAAAACAAACACTCGCAAAAAAAATAAAACCGAATCCCAAAATGCTAATGTCAGCTTACAAGTCACTAAAGGGTCGTGTAAATAACATTTTATCAACCCTCCCTCTCATGTCAAAAACATCCGATACTGTTGGTAGTAAAAAATTTAAACAAAGTAAAAAATCAAAAAGTAAAAAATTTAAACAAAGTAAAAAATCAAAAAGTATAAAATTAAAACAGATAGGTAATGGTCCTGAAGAAATAATTAATATTTTAAGTGATATAGATTTATCAAAAAAAATATTATCTCGAATTCGTAAAGTTACTATAAAAAACTACTATATACCTCCATTTCCAACACCGTATAAATTTATTAAAAATATTAGTTTATTTAAAACCGGATCTAAAATAAAAAAATATAGAGGTAAAAAAAAAAGCAAAACTCACAGGAAGAAAAAACAACATAAAGAAAAAGGTAAAACACATGGGAAGAAAAAACAACATAAAGAAAAAGGTAATAAAAAGAATGGAGGGGGGAGCAGTAGTAATAGTAATGGTTCTAAAAAAAGACTAATAAATAGTAACACCCCAATTGACAGAGAAAGAAGTAATAGTGATGATTCTAAAAAAACTCGAAAATTTACGAAATCCACCCGTTCCTGGACCCGAATGTCTAAACTTGCGGCTCACGATGGTGATGCTTCCGCAATATTTGAACAGTCTTTAAAACTCAATGAATTGGGTTTCGATGGAGGACTACCTGATTTTGATAGAGAAGGTATAATATATGATATATTAATGGGTGGAAAAATACAGGAGGTAATTAATGCTAAAAATGAACTGTATATTCATGAGTGTAAATCACTAGGTTTAAATAACGATACAGCTGTTAAATTCTATAAGAATCAAGCTAAAATACATGTAGATAAGTTTTGGGAAGATTCAAGACAAATATTTGAAGAGATAGATCTTAATAAAATAAAAAAATTAGATGATTTTGAAGATACACTGATAAAACCAACTATTATAAAATCTAAATTTGATAGGAAATTAACACCTTTTAAGTTGGAGCGTCAAAAAACAAAAGTTAACACGAAATCAAATAGTAAGTCTCCATTAAAATTAAAAAAACGTGACACTGTTATGCCTTTTTTTGATGGATCCCGATAAAATTTAATTATTCATCTTAATATTTAAAATATTAATCTTAATATTTAAAATATATTAAAAACCATAAACACCAATATTTCAATAATATAATATTAGTATTATACGTTTTTTTTTTTGTAATATTTTGTATATAACCAAATAATTAATAAATATGTAAAACCTATAGTTGTTATACTACGAGTTATTATAATTGTAGGACTATTTTTATATATTCCTTGTATACAATATAATAATTCACTTATAACTCCTAATACAATAGCATATACCGAAAAACTTGAAACATCTAATGTTTCTGTAGTATATGTAAATTGTATTATATAATATAATATACTAATACTAATTCCTGCCATCCCAATATATTCATCCATACAATTTTTATGATCACATAATTTCATATAATTTATAATATATAATATTTTTTTTATAATATATATTATAAAATGCCTGTCAGAAGAAAAATGAAAAAAACAATGAAAAAAACTAATAATTTACGCGGTGCAGGAAAGCACGCAAGAACAAAAGGTACTAAAAAACTATCTAAAAGGTCTAAAGTAAAAAAAACTATTAAAAAATCTACTAAAGGGATTGGCTGGTTAAAAGCACTTTCTATGGCTAGGAAACAATTAGGTCTTAAAGGATTTATTACAATTAATAAAGGTAAAGATGGTACGGCATTATATAAAAAAGCAAAAGAACTTCAAAGTAAATAAATTTGATATTTCAATTAAGATAAATTAATATACAGTATAAAAAAATAAGATAATATAATAAATATACTAAATACATAAACTCATCTTCTAAAGTAATCACATTTATAAATAATGTCTTTGTCTAAGAATGTTATTTTGCAAGAATTGCCGTTGACCTTGAAGAGTCATACCGATATTTCTAATCTTTATTGTCATTACGTGTGCGGTGTGTGTGTCCTGTATTGCGTTTTACGACCGAAAAAAAAAGAATATAGTTAAAAGTGGTGCTTGTCGTGCTAATGGTAATATATCATCTAAAATAACATGTCACGCTGAAGAACTTGCCATTAAATATTGTAATAAATATGATAAGAAAAATAAATATGATATTTATATATGGAGATATGGTAAAAAAGGAAATATTAAAACAACTCATTGTTGTAAATCTTGTACTAAATTAGCGAACAAGTTTAATTATACAAATAGAATTTATACTTTTGAAAATAATAAAGTAAAAAATGCTGTTATAGATAATCCATCCGTTTCATTAGGAAATAAACTTAGAAATCTTTAACGTTTTCTCCTTAATGTTTTCCCTTTTCTACCTTTTTTTTTCTTCTTTGATGGTTTTTTATTATTGTTGCTTGATTGTTTTTTCCGATCACGTTTTTTCTTTTTTGATTTTTTCTTTTTATGTTTTTGACCCATGCGTCTCTTGTGTATGATATCGTCTAAGGTATGTCTAGCATGTTTTGCTTTTTCCATCCTAACTCCTCTCTCGTATTTTTCGAATTTAGCAGCAGCCACCTGGTCACTATATGTATCATAAAAATACTTTTTGACATTATCCATATTCTCCTTCTCTTCTTCTGGTGTTTCGAAGTAAAGCGGTCCAAGTGCCATCTTTTTCTGAATTCTTACGAGTTTTTTCATGGCGCTCTGCTCCGTCCTGGCATCTGGTACGTATTCACCTTCTTCTCTTGCCAAATACTTCTTAAACGCATCACAGACGCATAATCGTGTTTCAGTGTGTAGAGGACCCCGACCCTCCTCTCTCTCTATATCTTCCTCACAAGTATTTAAATCTAATTTAAATCCGCGATCAAGTTCGCACTCACTCATTATATAATATATATATATAATTAAATTTATAGTCTTTTTTTGTTTATTTTATAGTTAATTTTATATAATATAGTTAATTTTATCAATTCTATTAAATAAAAAAAAAATCTATGTATGTTATAAAATATGAATCAAAAAACTATAGTAATGTGTGTTATTTCTTTAATTTTAGGTATATTATTTTTTTATATACTTCAATCAGTATGTGGTTGTAAAAATGTAGTAGAAGGGATGGAACAAATTTGCGTAGGCGATCCAGATACGGTACCAGGTACGTGCTACGAGCCGCCCAGTACACATCGTGATAAAGCTGAAGAGCGCAAAGATCTCGGCCCGATAACTCAAAATGCCTGTGTAAATGCTGACCCTATGAATTCCGGAGACCCGCCGCTCACTTGGAAAGCTCAATTGTGCGCGGACACGGACTGGACGGAAGGTGACGCCGCACCTTCTGGTTATTTGTTAGTAGACAGATGCGTTTCAGGAGAGTTCCAAACAAACGCTGCAGACGTCGACGTCACCGCAACACCTTGGAAGTCCGAAACATGTGCGACAAAGACGCCGAAGTCCTGTCTACGACCGAATCCGAGCTCCTTAAATCCATCGACGGTTGCATGGGGCGACTGTACACCGGACGTGGCGGGCGACATAATGCAACCGGGTGCAAAATGTCCCGCGATAGCTGCCGGTTATGATTGCGAGGACTATCACTGTAAAAAACCGAAGACTCCTTCTTCGGATCAGCGTGACAAGTGGGCGGGGTGCAAAAAGAAAGAATGCGCCGCCATTACGGTACCAGACTCAGTAAACTTTGCATCAAACGGTGTAGCGGGTTCTTTTGGGGATGGCCCTATTACAGTCGCATGTAACGAAGGGTATGGGCCAGGAGGTCCCTGGTTTTGCGCGGTGAATACCGATGGTGATATGGCATGGAGTACTGATGCGGCTGGTACTACTCCAGCTTCTCAATGTACTCCGAAAGTTTGTCCTACAGTCAGTTCTGTAGAACACTCTAAAAAATACAAGAGTACGGCCTTCACGGGAAAGACTGGGGATATAGTGAATGTCGCATGTGACAAAGGGTATGGGCCAGGAGGTCACTGGGTTTGCACGGCGGATGGAAAAAAAACTCCTAAATGGGCTACAGCAGGTGGTGCTACACCACCTGAATGTAGTCCGAGCAATTGTGCTGAGCTGACTCCGCCCAACTCTAATACACAACTAACAGGCCATACTGGCGGTGAAGCAGTTGTTGAGTGTACAGACGGAACCGTAGTACAATGGAAGTGCGGTATCAATGGTACATTTAGTGGGCCACCGTGTCCTGAACCTGGGGACTATTTGGGAACAGGTCCTCCTGAACCTAAGGGTTGTTGTAATCCAGTGTAAATAAATTATAGTAATTTTATTTTATTCTTATTTTTTTTTTCTATGTTATATTATAAACATGGGAGGAGGATTAATGCAATTAGTAGCTTATGGTGCTCAAGACATCTATCTTACAGGTAACCCGCAAATCACTTTCTTTAAAGTCGTCTATCGCAGACACACTAACTTCTCTATGGAAAACATCCAGCAAACATTTAAAGGTACACCCAAAGCAAGTTCTCGTGTTGTAGCAACTATTTCCCGTAATGGTGATTTAGTTCATGAATGTTATTTAAAGATTCCCGACTTGAATGGCTTGGGTGAGGCTGTCAAGAATCCAGGTCACAACATCATAAATTATGTTGAATGTGAAATAGGTGGTCAATTAATTGATCGTCAATTTGGGTATTGGATGGAAACACACGCAGAATTAACAGAAATAGGAAACTGCTCAGAGTATGACCCGCAAGGTCCAGGCTTTTCCAACACCGGGTACACTATTGGATCCGAAAATTGGGCAAATTCGGCGAATGACCAAGGCGCGCAGCCTTCAATGTTTCAATTAACTGCTGGCGCTGGCGGAATCAAATTTGACGTTACTGGGGTATCCAATTTATATGTCCCACTTCGTTTCTGGTTTAACAGACATGTTGGATTATCTCTTCCTTTAATTGCTCTACAATATCATGAAGTTAATATAAATGTGGCATTTACATTGGCATATGGAACAATAATCAAGACGCCAGCGGAATTATGGGTGAATTATATATACTTAGATACTGATGAAAGAAGAAGATTTGCTCAAGTTTCTCACGAATATTTAATTGAACAAGTTCAAGTTCAAACTTTTAATCCCACCACTGCTGCGACAAATACTTTTAAATTAAATTTTAATCACCCAGTTAAAGAATTAGTATGGATATGTCCTTTGAACGGCACCTCTGATGGAGTGTGGGGGAAACCGGGGGGGGGTTCGATCGGTGGCGGTACACCCTGGGGAAATTTGCCTACTGTTCAATTAAAATTAAATGGACACGATAGATTTGCTGCACAAAGCGTTGATTATTTTACAAGATATCAACCAATGTTATATCATAAAAATTATACAGATAGATCAACATACCTAGATTCTATATCAGTATATTCATTTGCCTTAAAACCTGAAGAGCATCAACCATCAGGAACTTGTAATTTCTCTAGAATTGATTCAGCACAATTGGTATTTTTAGGTCCTTTGATCGGTACAGTTGATATGCATGTATTCGCTGTCAATTACAATGTTCTTAGAATTATGAGTGGTATGGGTGGTTTAGCATACAGTAACTAAGTTCCAATTAAATTAGTTATTTTTTATAGTTATTTTTTATAGTTATTTTTTATAGTTATTTTTTATAGTTATTTTTTATAGTTATTTTTTATAGTTATTTTTTATAGTTATTTTTTATAGTTATTTTTTATAATTTAGATTAAAAAAAAATCTATGTTATATTATAAATATGAATACAGAAAAAATTGTAATGTGTGTAGTTGCTTTATTAGTTGGTATGCTTGTTGCTAATATGTTAACTAATGTTTGTGGATGTAAAAATACTGTAGAAGGATTAAAATTCAATAACCAATTACCTTCGCAAATATCCGGAGTCGAGTGGGATAAAAAATTTGGAGTACTACGTCAACTCAACATCAACAAAACTCACATTGATGGTGATCCATGTGGTTTGGCGCGATCGGGTGAAATGTGTAATGACAGTAATAATGAACCTACGCGTACAGCAAATCCTTTATTTTCGTACGATAAATGTAACTCCCATAACCGAACGCTCATGCAAAACCTAGATAAAGGGTTTCAGGATGAATTGTGCAATAAGAGCATGCCCCCGAAGTGTGGAGAGAATAATACCGAACCGTGTGATTCAGATGATGATTGCCAAGGCTCAGATAACTGTAGTCGATGTGTACCCTGTGGCGAAGAGGGTACAAATCCGTGCGAGTATAATGTAGCAGAAGTACTGAAAAAAGGTAAAACCCTGAGACAATGTGTGGCCCCCGGAACATCGTATGATCCCGTGTCTAAAAACCAGTGCACGGTTTCCGATAGTTGGAAGCCGGCAATCCCCGGCGTATCATGCCAGGCGCCGGCTTAAATTTTCGTTTCAAATCCAATTCTATAGATAAATATTTCTTTTTCTAATTCTATTGGTATTTCATAATAAAAATCACTAATCTTTTTACTTTTATTATATAATACTGGTTTATCATATATGTATGGTTTTAAGACATAATTCTTCTTATTATACATATTAAATATTAATTCAACTCCAAAAGATGAAAAATAATCTTTCATTTTAATTATAGAGTTAATTTCTAAAGTCGCTATATCAACTTTACCATCCTCACCACCATATAGATGTTTCATACCGTCAGTAAATATTTGTAATAATTGTTCAAATATATGTTTATTAAGATTATTATCTTGGTTAGGTGGTTCTAATTCTAATTTTATAGTGTTTTTAGGTTTAAAATCTTCTGTAAATACATATTCTATAAAAGAATTATGATCACCTGATTTATATTCTGTATTTTCATTTTCCATTTATTATAGTTAATTATATTTTTTTTTAAATATAATAAAAAAAAATATAATTTATTATTTATATTACAACTATTTATATTTACTTACCTTGATAACGCTGAGTACAATTAGTTCGTCCAGGTTGATGAATACGATGTATACGTCTATACATACGGGCATTTGACTTATTCTTATTCTTATTATGGCGTGTATAGTATAATGTGTCACGACAGTTTGACATTATTATTAATATTTAAATTATCTAAATATTAATATCTCAAATTTATCAAAAAAAATTTTTTTGTTAAGTTTTCTATAGGTTTTTTAATTTTTTTTCCGTTTATTTATTTTGTTGTTTTTTTTGTCTATATGTTTTTATATCTATTCTTCATCATCATCAGACTCTGATAGAAGATTGCATTCACCGTCACTATCCTCACCGCTATCATCATCTATATCGTAATTAGTAGTATCATTACCCAGTTCTTCTGAGGTGGATTCAGTGGGAACTACTGTTTCCGATATGGAATCGGAAATAACAGATTCTGTAGTGGTGGTAGTGGAAGTGTTACTAGGGTACTTAAGAGAAGCTTGTTCAACTAAATTCTCCTGAATAGAATTATCCTGGCGAGCCTCATACATTTCCTTAAAGGTTTGTATTTGGCTATCTGAGAGAGTAGCAGTAACCTCATCCTTAGAAATTGTGACTTCCTTAGAAGTTTTCTTAGAAGATTTCTTTTGAGGCTGCGCCTGGTCAGACCAGTGGTGGGGTCCAGGTTTAGGAACTCCGGGAGGTCCATACGGCTCTTCAGGGCGATCCTCACCAATAAGACCTAACCACCAACCCCCAGGAGAGGGGTGTTTCTCCATAGCTTTAATATGGCGACTACAGAAATTCGTGTCATCCACCAGAGCACCTGTACACTGGACACTATCCAGTTTCAGATTATTCCAGATACGGCACTGACACTTATCTTCCATAATTGCTAGCGCATGGCGTTCCTCAAGGGAAAGCTTAGGAGAAGGTTTAGTAGTAGATTTCTTAGCAACTTTCTTGGCAACTTTCTTAGGTTTATCGGGTAGAAGACACTGCTGGAATTTCTGATCTCTCTTCAGATCATCCATAGTGAATTCTGTATTCTGGTAGTGTTCCACAAAATGCTCAAAGAAAGCATTAGAAACATTCAGAATTCCCGACTCCATAGCAAGTTGCTTAAGAGAAGCAGGCATGTTTGAGTTGTAAGAGTTTTGAGTATGAGTTTGTATTGTTCAGGCAAGTTGAATCAATTTATGAGTTTAATTTTCCTTCAATCTTAATCTCAAATTTTTTGAAGATCTGAAGATAATCTAAATTTTTATCTTAATTATGTAATAACACATACAAAAAAAAAACAATAGATTTGTTAATAAAATAAAAAAATGACATTTATCTTCAGATCTTCAGAAAATTTGAGATTAAGATTGAAGATAAATTAAACTTCGAATTACTGTCAACTTGATTGATACTAATTTACATATATACACAGAACTACAGAACTACATTGTTGTTGAAAGATATGGCTCTTGAATTGTTCTCACACAGTCTTTCTAACATTGATCACGACGATCTTTCTAAGTATTCTGTGCAAGCAGAAGACCTTGAGAAAGCACGTTCAATAGGTGTTCTTACACCGTTTTCCACTTGTCTGGATGACTATGTTCCTCGCAGTAGCAAATTACACAGCGCATATGTTTCTCCATCAAATGACACTTGGGCGAATAGAGTTGTCTCAAGGGAAAAAGCGACGGAACGGTATACCAGAGAACATGCCAAGTTCATGGATGAACTCGATTTCCTTGTTATGCAAGATAAAGTGGAAACCGAGTGGGAGGATATGTGTGACTGGATCGACTATGTCGAAGACCAGGAAATAGCACTCACCTCGTGTCCACATGAATTCGGACTATGCCCGATGGTAAGGCAACAAGTTGTACGCATTACAGCTGAGATCCCTAAGTTCTATTTCGGAACTACAGATGATAATACATCTGTGTGTATTTCTAAATCCATATTCTCCGGTCTTAAAGTCCACGATATCTATTTGATGGATATTGTATTCAATCCGGTTGGAAAGAATACATGGGCGGCAATCAACATCTATAACAAGATCCCCATAAAATCTATGTTGGAATCTGTTATTGAATTCGGTTCGTATACCACTTGTACTTACACTGTTCCGTGTCCTTCTACTATGATTGGTAGATTGGTTGGACGTGATGGCAAAAACATTAATGCTCTTCTGCGTAGATTGTTGCCTAGGTTTGATGAAGACGATTATCCTAGTGTGGATATTACTCCCATGGATGATTATATGGCACGTGTGTCTGTATGTGTGGAAAAGAGAACAAGCAGCAGCCTTCACCCAGCAGTAATGTACTGCACACTAGACCCGCTAGGTTTATCAGAGAGTATAGTTAGTTCCCTCCATTTGTAAGAAATATAAAAAACCAAAAACACTACAAAATAAATAAACGAAAAAAAAATAAAAAAACCATAGAAAACTTAACAACAATTTTTTTTGTATTTATATTATATATATGTTTTTTGATACGCGTCCAAAAAAGAAATCTAAAAGATCTAAAAAAACTGTTAAAAGAAAAGTTAAAGAAGAATCTGAGAAAAAATATGATACAAAAATAGATACAAAAAATAGACCTAAACTAATTATACATCAAATATATGGTGTATTTAGAGATGGTAAACCTTTAAGCGATTTCCCATTATTCGTAGATTCTAAAAAAGCATGGACTGCATTAGCTAAGAAGGCTGGATACAGATATAAATTATGGAATGATGATATGTGTACTAAATTAATTAATAAATATCCAGAATTTAAAAAAATGTATAACTCAGTTAAAGAACCAGTAATGAGAGCAGATATAATGAGATTTTTAATATTATATGATGAAGGTGGTATGTATGTTGATATGGATGTATTTCCTTTAAAGAAAAAATATGAATATGATCGTTTAGCATTTTGTGAATACTATTACACACCCAATAAACCTCATACTAATACTGATATGGAAGTAATATATGCACCTAAAGGCAGTAAAGTTATGTATGATTTTCTTAAATTTGTTGAAACACAGATTAAAGAAAAAAGTAGAACTTTACCTAAATCATGGAAAGTTAGATATATTTTTTATACTACTGGACCTAGATCTCTGATGAAATTTTTAAAGAAACATGATATAGAATATGATGAAATTAAAAGTAATCTTGGTAAAGAAGATTCATTAAGACAATTTAAAGGTGTTGATTATGATGTTGTATCATATTTTAGTATGTCATATAATCCACATGCAAAGAATGTCGGTTATACTAAAAAGAAAGGTAAAAAAAAATAAATAAACTATAAATATATAATATAAAATGGAGAACATATTAGTTAAATGTGTTCATTGTGAAGATTTAATAATTATTAATAAAAAAGATTTCAACTGTAAAATATTTAGACATGGTGTATATAAATCTAATAATGAACAGATAGATCCACATTTTTGTAAAGAAGAATGTGATAGATTATTTAATGAAGGATTAATATATGGTTGTGGGAAACCTTTTAGATTAATCATAGATAAAAAAGAAGATAAATTCGGAACAGAAAAAGCAGATTATATTTGAACTAACTTTATTGATTTTATTACACTCAAATCAAATAATATATATTCTGGTTCAACAGAATTTGTCACCAACATATTATATTTTTTTGTATCAATATAAGTTGATACTATTTTTTTTATTTCTTTTTTGTGAGATCTATTTGTTACACTATAATCTTTTGTAAGTTCATATGTTTTATCTTCTACAATGATTTCTATAATATATCCATTTTTATTTGAATAAACTTCATGTGCTACTTTAAGATTATCTGTAAAATATATACCATTGCCATAAGTGTTACCCCACCCAGAACCAATTTTTTTCAGGTCAAATCCATTCTTCACAATGGATTTAAGGTTTTCTATGGAAGAACTCCCGTGATACAAAGTTATCATAATTATTATTAATTTAAAGAATAATTATCTCAAATTTAAATTATCTCAAAAATACCAATAAAAAATATCTAATAGGAATTGAACCTATTAGATATTAAAGACTTCATTACATCCATTCACACGAATTTTTCAGTCACATGAGGTAGCGGATCTCCTATGCCTATTCCATTCAGGGTAAATTGAATATAATACACCTTACTGATATTGTCAGTTGCTTTCCAGGAGCTACCTTTCCAACACTTTCACAAATCTTTAAGATGACATACCAGACACACTTGAGCGGTGATTTTCTGCCGCGCGGTGTCTAATATGGAAGCCAGTGTTCCGGCTGGGATTTGAACCCAGAACCAGGCAGCTAAAGGGCCACCCGCTCTACCAATTGAGCTACCGGAACGTACTATAGGCGGGATTCGAACCCGCGGAAGTTTATATCAAATGAGATATTAATGATGAACCAAGAATTTTAATATTGTTTTCCGATATAATTCATGACAATAGACTGAGCTGATCAGGCCACGAAAATTGACAATCATATATATCTTCCCACATTATTCACATTCCATAGTGTTCTTAGAACAATCAATTACATCTCAACCTATCGGATTTGACCCCGATCCCTTTGTCCACTCGGGCACTATAGCTTGGCGGCATCAGTGGGACTCGAACCACACATCTTCTCCGGGGGAAATCCCGGCGCATTAATCCTAGCTGACCAAAACAGTCATGCCATGTGTATATGCTACTCTGCCATGTTATCTCCTCAGAGACACCTCTTACACGAGGCATTCCATATAAACTAATATCACAACATATAATGTATATAATATTATTTATATACAATAATTAAAAAAAGAATCTCAAATTTTTTGAAAAAAAAATAGCCTGCACTGAGAATTGAACTCAGGACCTTATGCTTACAAAGCATACGCTCTAACCAACTGAGCTATACAGACGTATATATCCATGACGGGATTCGAACCCGCAACCCCCAGATTAGAAGTCTGATGCGCTATCCAATTGCGCCACACGGACAATTATCTCCACAAGGTTTCGATCCTTGGGCTTCCTGGTTATGGGCCAGGCACTCTTCCACTGAGCTACAGAGATATTCTCACTAGGGTGATTCGAACACCCGACAAATGGATTTACAGTCCACTGCTCTGCCGGACTGAGCTATAGTGAGATAAGGTTCTGCCGGGATTTGAACCCGGGTCGTTGGATTCAAAGTCCAAAGTGCTAACCATTACACCACAGAACCAGTGCATAAAAAATATCAGATGTGGGATTCGAACCCACGCGGACCACGTCCAACCGAACTTGAGTCGGTCACCTTAACCACTCGGTCAATCTGATAAATAGTCTTGGCGGGGCTCGAACCCGCGACCTTCGGCTCATAAGACCGACGCTCTAAACCAACTGAGCTACAAGACCATTTTTGCCCAATGTGGGACTTGAACCCACGGCCACAGGATTAAAAGTCCTGCGCTCTACCAACTGAGCTAACTGGGCAGCGGTTTAGTAGATTAAACCTTGATGGTGACTGGGCCATCTCCCATAATACCAGGTGTGGGGTTCGAACCCACGCGGACTAAGTCCACCAGATCTTAAGTCTGGCGCATTAACCACTCTGCCAACCTGGTTACAATTCTACTTCAATTATATAAATAAACTTAAAATAAGCATCTCAAATTTATATATATATATATATACTACCTTATCACAATATTATATATTAATAAATCTTTAAATGGTTTATCTAACATATATATTATAAACTTAATTCTCCAGGATTTTTATAATTATCCATTTTTTTATTTATACTACCTTATCACAATATTATATATTAATAAATCTTTAAATGGTTTATCTAACATATATATTATAAACTTAATTCTCCAGGATTTTTATAATTATCCATTCTTCCATGTAAATATTCAAATATTCTATCACCTGTTTCCATATAATCATAATACGGATAATTATATGAATCTATATTTCCATATTTACTTGATTCATATTTTAAATCTCGTTTAAATCTTTTATCAATCACTTCATCATAAATTAATTTTGGATTTTCTATATTTAATTGGATTCCACTACAACATAATTTTTTATCTTTACTTTCGTCTTTAATACTATTACCATTATCATTATTATTATCATTATTATTATCATTATTATTATCATTATTATTATCATTATCATTATATTTATTATTTAATTCCATTTCATCATCCTTATTGTATGATTTTAAATACGATTTAGATTTTGTTTTAAATAAATTTAGTATTTTTGGGGAATATATTTCATCTTTTTCAGATTTAACTAATTTATTGTATTTCATAAATGATTTTACATATTTTTCATATGTATAATCTTCATCTATTAGATGATCATAATCACTTTTATATAAATCAGACTTTTTCATTTCATGATCAGCTGAAATATTTATATTATCTTCTAAATATAATGTAGAATTATTTTTTATATTATAATATTTTAAATCATTGTTTTTTAATACCATATTTTTATATTTTAATTCCATTCTATCTAAAGGTACACTTATATTATGGTTATTATCTATTTTTTTTTTTATATCTTCAATTTTATCACTTGATTTAACACTTAATATAATAGTATTATTTTTATCTTTTATCTTTATATTTATTTTTTTATCATTATCTCCAGTTTGCCCTTCAATATTTTTATCATATATTAATAAAATAAATATGATAAAAATGTATATTAATACTAAATACATATATATAATATTATATATTTAATTAACAAATATTTTCATTACATATTTTTTCTTCAGTATTATATTTACATAATATGGTTTCATAATTATCATTATTATCATCATTTATACTATTACATGTATTGTTCCATTCCTCATTATTTGATATACCATCAAGTGGACATATTTTTTTAAAGAGTGTTTTTTCGACGTCGTCGGTGATTACTTTGAGTTTTCTAGCGACTTTCAAACCGGTACAAAATTCTATACGATTAGCCTTTAATATATCTATTAATGATGTCTCTGACTCGACAGCTGCTTTTTGATATATATTATTAAAATCATTATAATATTGACCTACCCACGTATTAGTATCCATTTTTTTCATAAGTGTATCTAATAAATTCTTATTTGAATAAATATATGAAGCAGAAGTGATTCCTTCAGGAGGTTGTGCCGTAATTATGAATGGCGGTGGAAAATATTTATCAGGGTCATCATTTATATATGCATAATTATTATTCTCTAGATTTAATTTCCAAGCACCCTTAATATTACCATGAATATCACCGACACAATAATTTATATCTATTGTTGGTTTTTTATTTTCCTGATTTCTGCGAATTTGCTCATATCTAGTCTGGTCACTTAGACATTCATTTGTATCAGTATAATATAAACTAGTAGATATTCCTTTAAATCCATCTGTACCAAACGGACTGGATTCCCTTTCTCCTTCAAAATCTGTAGTACTGTCAAAAGCAGAAATTTCAGTGTTTATTCCAGCCCAAGATTCATTTTCTCCTTCTTCTGCAGCTTGAACACCACTACCCGATACAGAATCACTTAAAATATCTTGTCCTCCAAATCCAAAATCGTATTGATCTTTTAATTCTGATTTTTCATATCTTCTATTTATTTTATCATAATCATAAGATTGTGAAGCATCACCTATACATTCAGCATAAGTATTAAATTCATTTGTTTTGTTTTTTGTAAAGAATTCATGTTTAAGTTTCCCATATGCTAATATACCACATCCATCACATATTTTTACACATTTTTTTTCTGTATCACTATACATATAATCTATGGGACAACATTTTTCTAAATTTGCTCTGCCAAATAATCCATATCCTTCTATATTATTACATTCACAAATATATTTTAAAATTTGATATAATAAAATACCTAAAATGAAACACAATATTAAATAAATTATTTTAATCATATTTATTATATATAATATATAAATTTGAATTAAAATATTTAAACTATTTAAATGAATCAAGAAGAAATATTATATACACCACCAGATATATCAAAAAAAGATATAAAAAATATTGATAAAACACTTGATACTATTTACGAATTATTATATAATCAGATTGATAAAGATATTAAATTACATATAGAAAAAAAAAATATTATAGAATATAAAGATGGAAAATAATCAAAATAATATTAATATTATTAATTTTTTAAATCTGTTAAATAATAATAATAATAATAATAATAATATATTAAATAGATCATTTAATGATCAAGGTGGTGCTAAGAAACATTGTTCTGCTAGTTTTGTTAATGAATTAAAACAAGTTGAAATTACTAATGAAGATGTTGATAATAAATTATGTTGTGCAATATGTCAAGATAATTTTAAAATGGGTGAAAAAGTATTAAAGTTGCCTTGCCAAGACCCACATTACTATCATTTTGAATCTGATAAAGAACTATGCGAAGGCATTCTTCCTTGGTTGAAGGATAATAATAGTTGCCCTATCTGTAGAGAAGAATTCCCTGAAGCTCAATGCGATCAAGAAAAACAGGAAAATATGGAACCACCTGATATGGAAGAAGGTGCAGAAGGCGATGAAAACCTTAATCATAATCCAATACAAGATATAAATGATATCATGCATAGAATGTTTACTATACCACAAACTAATATGACATTACCTAATATAGAAATGGGTAATAATATGTATATCCCCATGATAATACATAATAATTATAATGAAGATGAAGATCCAGATTTACAGGAAGCAATTATACAATCATTAAGTTAATATTTAAATATTATTATATAAATTATATAAATGAATGTACAAAATGTATCGTCTGTTCCATCCCATATAGATAAATTCCTAAAAAGTAATAATAAAAAATTACAAGAAATTTATGATGAAGGTATTAAAGTATTAGGTGACGGATTTCTCAGTTTCAAATGTAAAAAATCAGAAAATAAAATGGATGTTCTTTTTTTAAATGAAGAACAAATTCTAGCCAACTTTCCTAAAGAAACATGGGAAAATCTAAAAAGGACTAGAGGTGAAAAAAAAATATTTCTAATAGAAGATTTTGATATTAATAGTATGTTTATAGTTTATATTTAATTACAATAAATTATAATATTATGTTATTATATATATGGATTTTTTTATGGATAAAAAACCTAGGAAAACTAAAAGAAAAAGAAATACTAAGAAAATTAAAACAAAAAAATCTTTAAATTCTGAAATAGTTGATAAAAGGTTTCCAAGTGAATTATTAAAGGTGTATGAATCTAAAAAAAATACTAAAATTAGAGTAGGTAAAGATTATGATGGTGGATATGTTATTTATGATAATATCCCTACAGGCATATTACTAAGTTGTGGTATATCAAATGACGATAGTTTTGAACACGAGTTCACTAAAAAATATGACTGTAAATGTATAGCATTTGATGGTTCTATACCTAAGTTACCGCATCCAAGTCCAGATATTGAATTTGTTAAGAAATATGTAGGTGATAAAAATACTAGAACTTATACTAATTTACATGATTTAATTAGTAAACATAGAAATATTATATTAAAAATGGATATTGAAGGCGGAGAATATCCATTTTTAAATTCAATATCAAGAAAACAATTAAATAAAATTAATATGATTATGATAGAATTTCATTCTAGTCGTGGTCAATGGGGAATATTTGATGATAAAAAAATAGGTTGTTTTGATATATTGAATAAAACACATGTTCTATGTCATATCCATGCTAATAATAGCATTAAACCTAAAGAATATAATGGTGTAAAAGTACCTCAAGTATTTGAATGTTTATATGTTAAAAAAAAATTTGTTAAAGATGCTAAACTAAATACTGAAAGAATGCCTTCTAAATTAGATATGAGAAATGTTAAATCTAAACCTGAAATTAGTATGAATTACCCTCCTTTTGTTAATTAGTGTCCCAGACACCTATATACTTTATCACCATTTTTCCTAGTTTTTCCAACTTTCATACAATTAGTACAAAATTCTTCACATGAGTAAGTGTCCCATTTACCTGGGTGTCTCAATGGCACATCTTTAGGTTTAACAAAGAAACAATGATTTTCGAAGTTTTGCTTTGGATTTCCACCTGATGTAATAGTTTCAGATGGTCTTGCGCCATGAAATATTAATCCATTTGTATCACGAAAACGTGGTTTGCTACCAATTTCTAGGTTTCCTGATTCCACCTGTTTAGGGACTTCATTGCGCTGGTTGAAGAGGATCTTCATGTGCATGATGTTTATTGTGATTGCTGTTTGTTTTGTAGTTTGTTGTATTTACAGTGTTAAATGTAAATTCAGTGAGTTTTATGATAAAATCAATCTCAATCTCAAATTTAATTATGATAAAAAAATTTGTTAAAGATTATAAACTAAATTATGAAATATTATATATAAGAATTTTAAATCTAAATCTGAGATAAGTATGAATTACCCTCCTTTTGTTAATTAAAGTTCATTCTTCTCTTGACTTCTGCTATCATTTGTGCTGCTATGGGAAGGTCCGCGGGTAGACCTGGTTGATCCCAGACCCAATTTCCTTTTATAGAACCCGGTATGCGATTAACCTCCCGTAGGATGTAGCATCGGATGTCCGTGGGTTTGTGACCCACATGATAGATTCGTCCACCATGGACTTCTGTGAGCCATCCGTGTCCTTCATTCCAGACATTGAGACCACATGTGATCTCGATGTTTGATTTTCTGTGGTGGCGTTTCCCACCTGATTTTACAAACCGGAGTGAAACATCCCCACATGTGACCACCCTATCATGTGTATCATCCCACACCTGAGCACATGTTTCAGTTTGCGGTTCCTCATCTGAGGAACATTCCATGGCATCTTGGAACAAGTCGCTGTCATCTACTTGTTCAGATGTATGTGTGGGTTGCTGGGATTTCACCAGTAACTCATTCATTGCCCGAATGAGATCAACCTTATCACCATCATATCCTTCGAAGGCGATCTTCAGAAGAGATTGTGCGTGTTCAAAGTTCATTGTATAGATGTCTTGGTAGTTTGCCTTGTTGTATTTGTTTGTTAGTTTGTTTGTCTTTACAGTGTTAATGTAAATTCAGTGAGTTTATGATAAAATCAATCTTAATCTCAAATTTATTGAGATAATCATAAATTATATTTAATACCATTATTTATACAATATCTTTTTAAAGCATATGCAGCATCTTTAGGGTCATAGAAGAATCCACCACCGTCCTTTTCTAATACCATCTTTCCATCACCTTTAGGGATCAGTGCTTTCCATTTACCATTATATGAGCGTTGTGTAGTTATATTCCAATAACCAGACTTATTACGATCACTGATTTTTAAATGGTTATCCATCGTTAATTCAATATAATTATTTAATATATCCTTATATATATGTATCGTTATTTATTATTATTTTCTGTATTAATTTTAATCATAATTTATTTTGTATCGAATACAACTAATTTAAATTCAGCATGTATTTATGATCATAATACAACACACTCTTTTATTGTTGTAGAGGAATATTCTGTTATAAAAAACATTCAGGATTCTATTAATAAAAATGATGGTATTTATTATATTAAAGGTGATAGTTTATATCATAATAATATAATTGTTAAAAGATTAGTAAAATGTTCAAAAGAAAATATGTTATTTATGAATAAAAAATATAATACTGATTTAATTAGTTAAATCTAATTCTGTTTTTCTTTTCTTCTCATTATAATTATTAATACCACAAACAATTTCATTTATTGTTCCTTTATTAATATTACTTTCATTAATATTTAATCTATCACAAATTACATGGACTACATCAAAATCTGTTTTATATTTTTGTGATAAATCTCTAATCAATAAATATTTTTTATTATTATATTTTTCATAAACTAATTCTTTAAGTTTATGAATTTCGGCTTTCAACGTACTTATTTGGTTTTTACCAGTATTTAATTCATTTTGTAAGGAACTTATTTTTTCAGAATATTGTTTATTTTCATTAGATATTTTATCATAATCGTTTTGTTTCATCAATAAAGTTTTGAGTTGAGTATTTAACTGTAATATATCATTATTTAATGATTTCATTAATTTATTTTCTCTTTCAAAACCGTCTCTATTGATAGATGGATTATCATTAATTAATTCATTAGGTTTGATTTGTTGTGATTGATTAAATGAATTCATTAAACCTTGTCTAGCAATATTATCATTAGTATAAGTATTATAATTATTCATATAATTATAATATCAAAAAAATAAAATTATTAAAACATATTAAAATATTAAATTACTTTAAAGATTTTCTAGATTTTTTAGATCTTTTTTTATTAGATTTTCTTTTTAAGGATACACGGCGTTTAGATAAAGTTTTCCTAACTTTCTTGGATTTTCTAATAGATTTAGATCTAGATTTCTTTGATTTACTATTCAAACGTGATTTATTAGATCTTTTAAGTTTTCTAGATTTCTTTTTTCTTTTACCTCCACCATTCATATTAGATAATGGTTCGATCGTATTACCACCATCAAACTTAATACTATTAGGGTCTGTACCACCTGGAACAACGATAGGATTTCCAGCAACATATCCACTAGTCAAATTAAAATTATATCCAGCAGATTGAACCGCATTTGTACAACTAATAGCATTATTAACAGCATTACCACCCGATTCAGGTACTCCACCGTATTGTTCTGTAAAACTCATATTATATATTATATTAGATTTTTATTTTTTATTAATAATATCTAGTGGATTTAATTTAATATCTTTATTCATATTTTCTGGATTATATTGATATACTTTAACATTAGGATGTAATGCTTGAGCATATCCAGAATCAGAATTCATATCAAAATAATATCTAGTTATAGGAGTTCTTTTATCACAATCAAATTGTTTATTTAAATAATCATTATTAACAACCTCATAATAATATTCATTTCTATCCATTATATCTATATATTATATTTTATTTTCTAGATTTTCTTTTAGTATTTTTTTTAGATTTTCTTCTATTAGTTCTTTTTATTTTTCTAGGTTTTCTAGATTTTCTTTTATGAGTTTTTTTAGTTCTTTTATTTTTTTTTCTACATTTACCGCCCCCCGGAGGCCCGGCTGCAACTAAAACCCTATCCAAATGGCCCTTCGCGTCGTTGATTTGTTCCTGGGCTTTGGCTGCATGCGCGGTGACGTTGCCTATAGTTGTAGCAGCCTTCTCAAACAGTGTGCTTGCAGCACCCATACCTAGTGCTAATTCCGGTCCCAAAGCCAATTTGGCGACACCCATGATGCCCACCCCTCCCTTCTTATTTATATTTCTTTTCACCATATTATATTATACTATATATTATATTTTATTTTTGAATAATATATGATTTTTCCAATTTATTGTTTTCATCAAACATTTCTAAACGCAATTTACCTTTAGTACAAAATACTGTTCCAAATCCAAGAGTTTCAGCATGCCATACTAATTTAGACCCTTTTTTAACATTATCATAATTTAATTCATCATCATAAACTTTACCACCTGTACCGCATGTCACTACAGTTATTACTTTTTTACCTATTTTTGTTTCAATAATTTGTTTAGTATGATCATGACCATTCATATACATATCTATACCTAATCTAAATAATTTACGTAAATATTTATCTAATTCAGGGTCAGCATTACCATGGCCAGCTATACTAATAAAAGTATGATGGCCATATAATATTTTCCACGTAGATTTAGATTTTTTTATTGCTTTTACTATATATTTCATTTGCTCATTCTTAAGTGATTCGCTCATTAAATCTAAATTAGTATCTATAACGAAAAAATCTATTGTAGTATTACCGTGTCTTTTAGAATAAGTATAATAATTACTAGGTAAATACCATTTCTTACTTAGTTTTTGTGATTGAATTCCATATTCAATTTGATTATTAGAACAATTTCTAAAAAGTTGATCCATATAATTTCCATAATCATGATTTCCTAAACACATATAAAATATAATTTTATTAGGTATTTTTTTATATGGTTCTTCGAATTTTATTTTGAACTGGGGATCATTAATATTATAACACCCTGCTGGATATATATTATCACCTAATCCACAAATAAATTTTACATCATTTTTTTTTATATTTTTTATTAATGATTCTGCTACTTGTATTTGATCTAAATTACCGCTTCCCATATCACCTAATATTGAAAATATTATCATATAATATTATAAATAAATTAAAATACTTAAAAATATATTCATGATTTAATTATAATTATGGTAGCTATAGGAATTGATCTCGGAACAACTTACTCTTGTGTAGGCGTATGGAAAGATAATAGATGTGAAATAATTGCTAATGATCAAGGGAATAGGACTACCCCATCATTTGTTGCATTTACATCTGATGAACGTTTGATTGGTGATTCTGCTAAGAATCAGGCAAGCACTAATCCAGAAAATACTGTTTTTGATGCTAAAAGACTTATAGGTCGTGATTTTTCAGATAATGTAGTACAAAGTGAGATTAAATTATTTCCATTCGGAGTTTCTAATAAAGATAACAAAATTCATATTGATGTTGAATATAAGGGTGAAAAGAAATCATTCAAACCAGAAGAAATAAGTTCTATGGTTTTGATTAAAATGAAGGAAACTGCTGAAGCATATTTAGGTGAAACTATTACAGATGCTGTAGTAACGGTGCCTGCTTATTTTAACGACTCCCAAAGAAATTCTACCAAGGATGCTTGTCATATTGCTGGTTTAAACCCTTTACGTATCATTAATGAACCAACCGCAGCTGCTATCGCTTATGGATTAGATAAAAATAAAGATGAAGAACAAAATGTATTAATATTTGATATGGGTGGTGGTACATTTGATTGTTCTGTATTAACTATTGATGGAGGTATTTTTGAAGTAAAAAGCACAGCAGGTGATACTCATCTTGGTGGTGAAGATTTTGATAATCTAATGGTACAACATTTTGCTAATGAATTTAAAAAAAAATATAAATTGGATTTAATGGAATCTAAAAAATCTATTAGGAGACTAAAAACTGCTTGTGAACGCGCTAAGAGAACATTATCTTCTGGTAATACCGCAAGTATTGAATTAGATTCTCTATATGAAGGAATTGATTTTTTCACTACTATTAGCAGAGCAAAATTCGAATCATTATGTATGCATCTATTTCAAAAAGCAATGGAACCAGTACAAAAAGTAATTAGAGATTCTAAAATTTCTAAAAAGGATATTCATGAAGTAATCTTAGTAGGAGGATCCACACGTATTCCTAAGGTTCAAGAATTATTATCTAATTTTTTTAATGGTAAAGAACTATGTAAAAGTATTAATCCAGATGAAGCCGTTGCTTATGGAGCATCTGTACAAGCAGCGATTTTATCAGGGGATACAGAAAAAGGTGATAAAACAAGTGATTTACTATTATTAGATGTAGCACCTCTATCACTAGGTATTGAGACTGCCGGTGGTGTATTCACTCGTTTAATTGAAAGAAATACTACTATTCCTAGTAAAAAATCACAAACATTTTCTACATATGAAGATAACCAACCCGGTGTAAATATCCAAGTATTCGAAGGTGAACGCGCCATGACAAAAGATAATAATATATTAGGAAACTTTATGCTAGATGGTATCCCACCTGGTCCTAGAGGAACACCACAAATTGAAGTATCTTTTGATATTGATGCTGATGGTATCATGAATGTTTCCGCTGTTGAAAAAGGATCTGGTAAAACTCAAAATATTACTATTAAAAATGATGCAAATCGTTTAACAAAAGAAGATATTGAACGACTAGTAAAAGAAGCCGAAGAATTCAAAGACGATGATGAAAAAGTTAAACAGAAATTAGAATCTATTAATAGTTTTGAATCATTATTATATCAAACTAAATCATCTCTTGATAATAAAGAATTTTCTGAAAAATTATCTGAAGAGGATAGAGAAACTATTACAGAAGTTGTTACTGATAATGAAACATGGTTTAATGAAAATAGAGATAGTTGTACAAAAGAAGAAATTGATACAAAAGCAACGGATATGCAAACTAAATTAACACCTATTATGACTAAATTAATGCCTAAAGGTGAAGGTGGTATGCCCGATATGAGTGGTATGCCCGATATGAGTGGTATGCCCGATATGAGTGGTATGCCTGATATGAGTGGTATGCCCGATATGAGTGGTATGTCTGAACCATCAGTGCCTACTATTGATGAAGTGGATTAATATTTATATACTTTATTCAGTATATATTATTTTTTTTATTATGTTTTTTAAATTTGATTTATATTTAAAATTAAATATATATATATATATTATAATATGAAAGTCTTGCAATTTTTCACATATTTAATTACGGTTAATTCTCAACTAATGGGTACCCAAAAGGATCCATCTGGTAATGGATGTGTATTAGATGGTGGATATTCTTGGTGTCCTTCATTGAATAAATGTGTTCGTCCCTGGATTGAAACTTGTGTTGATATAGTTGCCCCTATAAATCATATAATGGAACCTGGACCTATTATTATTCATAGTAAAGATTGTTTAACCGAATGTCCTCCACCAGCACCTTGTCCTATGCCTTATTTATCTGATATTAAATTAAGTAATTGTAAATTAACAACCTTACAAGATTCTTGTGGATGCAATGTAGGTTGTCCTAATTATGATTGTTCAAATAATAATAATGATTTATCCACATGTTTAGTAAAATATAGAAATTCTCCACAAATGCCTGGTTCATTTGTACCACAATGTGATGAAAATGGTGATTATAAATCAATGCAATGCCACGGTTCGATTGGATCATGTTGGTGTTCTGATAATAAAGGTCGTGAAATTGATAATACAAGAACTATGTGTCGTGGTAATTGTAATTTAAATGAACAAATTTGTGATACAATTAAAGATAAACATATATGTAATACTGATGATGATTGTCATAAAGATCAATTTTGTAGAATAACATCTAGTGTTAATGAAGATACACATCCTATGATGTTAGGAGGTAGAAGATTACAAAATATTAATCATATTTCAGTATGTGTTGATAAATCTGATGAAGGTGATTCATGTGGCGGATATACTATGCCTGAATATATCAGTAGATGTAAAGATGATTTAGAATGTGCTAATACAATGGGACCCATGATTGCCGATGCTCCAGGAACTTGCTCAAAATCATGTTTACAAAATCAAACTAGAAATGATTATGGTAAATGTATTAGTAAAATTCCTGATAATTGTGCTTCTTGGTATGATGGATGTAATACTTGTTCTGTTAATAATGGTAAACCTGGTGCGTGTACATTAATGTATTGTTTTATAAATAATGAAGCTAAATGTACTTCATATTATAAAAATAATTTAAATATAAATGATATATGTTATAGATTTTGTGAAGATAATTCCCAACCAAATATAGATAATAAAAGAGGGTGTCCAGGTATTACTAAATGTACATCCTCATTTAATGAAAATTCAGTATCAATGATTGCTTATGATTCCTGTGATGATAGAGCATGGACTTGTCAAAATCCTTATCACTAATTAATTATATTTATATCTAATCCTATAATATCTCTAAAACCTAAATAATTATCATTATTACATTCAACCGGTGTAATATGGTGATATAATTTTTTATCATTTTGAAAAATAAACTCTTTCTCTTTTAAAATATGTTCATCTATAATATTTTTATCTAAATCATAAATTTTTGATATTCCTCCTTTTAAATTAATATGATTAATTACTAATGCTGATATAATATAATCTGCTCCATCTTGATGAATACCTTCAGGTGAATTTTCTGAAACTATATTAGGATAACATATTTGTCTGACTTGATGTATAGATATATTTAATTTTTTAATATCTTCTATACTTTGTATTAAAGAACTTATTTTATAAATTAATGAAACCATAAAGTGTGAATATAATATTTTATCATCTATGAGTGAAAATTTACGAGGATCACTTCTATTATCTTCTACTTGTTGTTTAAAAATATTAATATGATGATTATATTTTATATTATATTTTTTTTTATTTTCCATGTCAATATCAATATTAAAAAATTTCCTTAATCTTGTAGGAGGTCCTTTATTATTATTATGATATTTATCTATTTGTAACATTTTAAAACTATCTTTAATAATATTTAAATCAATATAATTAACATTTAATGAGTTAATATCAGATATAATATAATTATTAAATTTTTTATAAATATTAGGTTTTATTATTTTATTCATTTAATTAATATATTTAAAATGATTTTAAATATATTAATTAATAATGGATACTTATTTAAACCAATTAGATAATCATCAAGATTGGAAAACAATCATAATAAAAAACCCTAAACAAAATGTTAAGAATACTAAAAAAAAGATAAATAATACTAATATTAAGAAAATTTCAATCGAAAATAAAGCTGATAATGATGAACTCAAACATAAACAACTTTCTACTGATTTAAGAATATCTATCCAAAAAGCACGTTGTTCTAAAAATCTTACGCAAAAAGAATTAGCACAAAAAATAAATGTATCACATCAAATCATATCAGATATAGAATCAGGTAAAGCAATTTATAATGAACAACATATTAATAAATTAAAAAGATTTTTACAATTACATAAATAATTAAATTTATATACATTCTATATATAAAATTATATACGGATAACAGTTTTTTTTTTTTTTTTTTCAAAT
>Ga0209632_10000586_pt1 | contig 37572 bp, 27 predicted proteins | sample COG_10_FD_184754 | JGI IMG/M metagenome (GOLD analysis project Ga0209632, IMG submission 184754) | Pelagic Microbial community sample from North Sea - COGITO 998_met_10 (SPAdes) (version 2) | ecosystem: Environmental > Aquatic > Marine > Neritic zone/Coastal water | place: Helgoland, sampling... | reverse complement strand
GATGTATTTGTTACAGTTAATGTAGAAAACAGTGGTGAATTAGATGGTGAAGAAGTTGTACAGTTATATGTTAAAGATATCGAATCGACCACATGGATGCCACATAAGCAACTTAAAGGATTTAAACGTATATCGTTGAAGAAGGGAGAAAAAAAAATGGTAGATTTTAAATTAAATGTAAGTAAAGACCTCCGTTATTACGATGCTACAAAACAAAGTTATGCTGTTGAACCAGGCGATTTTGAGATTCAAATAGGAGGATCCAGTAAAAACATCCTGTTGAAAAAAATAATTTCTATAGAAAATTAATATTTTATATAAATCTAATTATTAATTCCTTTCAAGAAATAAAGTGAATTATCTTTTCTATTCAATTGCCTAGAACCATCTGTTGAATCAGAAATAAGTGAATGGAAATACTTTCTGTTATTTGTAGATAGTACCATTGCTCCAAAAGTCTATGGTCAAACCTTAAATCGACACACAAAGCAACGCGATCAAATTACTTTAAATTTAAATGGTATCAACAACTCAGATTCGGAATATCTTGCAGATAGACAAAGACTTACCTAAAAATAAAAAGGGACAAATCTAAAGTAATTTGAGTTGGTCCCGTTTAGTGGAGTCGCCGAGATTACTCTACGGTTTTTCTCTAAAATAACATGCTTTTATTTCTCCTTTTTTTGTTTTGCAAACAATATTTGAATAATTTTATTTGAAATGAGATTTTTTAGATATCGTATCACTTATCGTATTTTTTAATTTGTTATAATTTTTTGAGTCAAACGTTCTGAAGACTAACAATTTTATTAAACTAGATCAAATTTAACAACTTATTTTTTCCAAGTACCGCCATATTTATATTCATTGTTATTCTCTTTGACTTTAACTAATCACTGTTTGCCCTCAAGAGTTACGATATTTTTTATGATGAGCAGTTAATTTTTCAATATTATAAACTAATCTCGTTCAGCAGGGTTTCCAACTCGAACACTTGGTTTGTAAAAAACAAATTAACTTTACCATTGGAATTTCTGAATTTTACTACTTCTATTAAATTGCTAATTGCACTCCAAAAACAGAAAAGAACAACGATACTAAATTCTAAAAATTCCTTAAAAAGGGCTTTTTGGTTTTATGTTGTTCTGCAATGGTTACGGGAATTGTGCAACGTATTTATTCTTTATTTGTTTCATCTTTTTTTTCTTTCTGTTCAATGCTATATTGATTTTTATTCGCCATTTTATCTTTTTTAAACATAGCACTTTACATTCCAATCATAAATGTACTTCCTACAATTTCCGCAACTTGTTCGTATTTTATTCGCTGATATCTGAGCATTTCTATCAATTCTCTAACAGAAATACTTTGTTGTTGTAATGTTTTATAAAACGCTCTATTGCTTCTTCGTTTTTTCTGTTGTTACTTCTTCCCAAGAACTTATTACATCCTCATCTATAAAATTGGTTCTTTCTTTTATGTTCTTTCGATAATGATCCGTAAAAATATTTTTGGTAATTGTAAAAGTACAAGAAGCCAAATTCCCGTTTTTATAGGATGTTTTATATTTAGAGGTCGCTAGATAAGTTCATAGTTGTTGTATCTTGATTGTTAGAAAAATAGCAACTATATGATTAATTTTGAAGGACAAAATGCCTATGAGTTTTATGTTCGGTTTAATTCGTTGGATTCTTGTAGAGAATATTTATCTGTATCCAAGTGTAAAAATGGTTTTAAATGCTTGAAATGTAGTCATGTTGGATAAACTAAAATTATATCAAACTAAATTAATAAGGGGTTAAGTAGCGACCTCTATTAATGTTTTCATAAATACTTCTTGTGTTAAATCTTCACTAATAGTTTTATCCACTAACATTTTTTTGAAAAAAGTATAGATACAAAGATGATATTGGTTAAAAATGACAGATAACTTTTCTATTTACACATTGACAACCAGCAACATAAGTTGTTTGTGTGATAAGTTTTTCAATGTTTTATTTTTGGTTTGTTACTATCTTTAAAACATAAATTCACAAAAAGCTTACAATCAGTTATGAAAAAATATAAAATAATCCCATTTTTGAGTTTTAAACTATAGTTATTTTCGGCTACATTAAGTGTTGAAATTCGACCTTTTAAAATTATCCTACAACTATTTTTAACATTCACAATATGAGTAACTTGATTAAGATAAAGTAACTACTTTAACATTTTTATAACAGTAGGTATTTACTTTTAAGGATAAATTAGTTAATACAAATTTTAAAACTATGAAAACATTTATTTTTCTTTTTTGGTCCATTTTTTTTTTATCCTCCTTTACTACTAATGCACAACTTAGATTGCACAGTAGAACTCCCAAAGCATCCATATCACAAGAAATAGGAGTTACCGATATTCGTATTACCTATTCTAGACCTAGTGCTATAGGGAAAATATGGGGAGGAATAGTTCCTTATGGGATGCATTATAATAATAAAGATACCATAAATAAAAAACCATGGAGGGTAGCGAAAAATGCCGTAATTGAATTTTCTGAGGATGTATTAATAGAAAACAAACCTTTAAAAGCTGGAAAATATGGTGTCTATATGGTGGTAGATGAAAATGATGCAGCAACCATTATTTTTTCTAAAAATTATAAGGCCTATGGAAACCTTCATTACAATCCGAGTGAAGATGCGTTAAGAGTGGATGTAACCAGTAAAACAATACCCCATACAGAAATGCTTTCTTATGAATTTACAGGTTTTAAATATGGTTTTTCTACGCTTTCTATTACTGCTTCTTTAAAATGGGGAAAAAAAGAAATACCTTTTAAAATAGTGGATCAGAAAAGTTTTTTGGAAAGTGTACGTGAACAAATGCAAGGTCCGCTTGGAAATAGCAGAGAGGCTTTAGAATTTGCTGCAGAGTTAGAACAATATATGCTGGGAAAAGACATGAACCAAGGACTTGTATGGGTTAATAAGGCTATTGAAGCAAATGCAAGACAAAGGTGCACGAATATGTGGAGAAAACATCAGTTATTAAGAGAGCTGGGAAGACAAGAAGAAGCAGATAAAGCATTTGATGAGGCCATTTCTCTTATTTATACTGCAGAAGATGTTTCTCTAGTAGTATACACCATGATACGCCATGAAGATTATAAAAGAGCAATACAAACTGTTAACAAATATATAGATAGGTTTCCAAGAAGTGATTTATACAAATATTTAGGAGAGGCTTATCAGTTGCAAGGAAATAATAAGAAAGCGAAGCAGGCACTAGAACAAGCACTATATTTATTAGAAGAGAAACCCAATCCTCGTCTAAAGAGCCAAGTGGAAAAATTAATGAATGATTTATTACCTTAAATCTAGTTGGGCAGTCTCCATTTTTTTGTCGGGCATTAGTCTAGATTGAGTTTCAGACTTCCTCTACAGTAGTTGTTTTAGAAGCTTTTGGACTTCCTAGTGATTTTGTGACTACTTTTCTTAGGCCGCTTTGTTAATAAATCCTTTTAATTTTAGTTCCATTTCTAAAGGTGTTAAATATCCTAAAGAAGAATGTACCCTTTTGTATTATACCAATCTATATACTCTTTAATTGAATGATATAGTTGGTTGTATCAAGTAAACTTAATCCTATATAAACACTCGTGTTTAATGGTTTTAAAAAAACTTTCAGCTACTGCGTTATCCCAACAATTCCCCTTTCTACTGATAGACTGTGTTATTTTGCAGTTGAAAGAAAAAAAGCTAGTTATTTTATTGGATGCATATTGCACACCTCTATCGGAATGAAAAATAAATCCATTCTTAATTTCCCTTTTGTTTCTAGCATCATACCACGCTTTTATAATTGTATTTTCAGCAGTCATATCATCATTCAAGGTCCAACTTACTACTTTTCTATCTGCTAAATCGACGATGGTTGTTAAGTAGTTCCAGTTATCATTAACTCTAATATAGGTAATTTCAGAAATCCATTTTTCCCCTATTTGAAGACTTTCAAAATCTCTGTTTAATATATTTTTAGGTCTAATAGACAAAAAGGAGGCTGTTTTAGAGCTCAAACTCATGCAAGTTACTTTGCCTGCATTAGAGGATACATCACTACAATTAAGAAAAATAACGAAAATGTGCTTGAAAATATTCGAAATGCTTTTCTAGAAAATCCTTTTATCCCTGTTTGCCCTGAACAGTTACCTATACTTTCAACTACTTAAAAACGAGGTCTAAAGATCTCAAACAACTGTTCAAAGTATCAGTATAAAAGAAAGCAGGTTTTCAATGTTAACAGAGTCTTTGCTTCCTCGTTTAAAATAATTTTATCCTCTCTTTTGTTCTTTATTTTTATTGTTAATTTTAATAAATTGTGAACGTAATATCTATAACACTAATACTCCTTATGTCGTATTAGTATTACCCCGAACTTTATGAGTTATTTAACAAAGACTTTAATACGATTCAACTGTGAATTTCTAGATATTAAAAGTATAATATTACACCAATTAAGATTAAATAACGCCATAAAAAATGCCATGCTTTTTTTGGGCAAATCCTATGATATTGGGATATTATTTTTTGTTTGTGAATTCCCAAAATAATGTTAAAAATGAGCCAATATTAAAATATATATATATATTTTAACTATGAAGCTAAATTTCGCTTACTTGAACTAATTCTTATGTATTCCATTAAGTTTGGTTTTTGTTTAACTCTAATTAAAATTATTCTTTTTATGAAAACTATGTTATTGTTAATTGTCTCTTTTTTAGTATTATTTGTGGGTTGCAAGCCTAAGAAGATAAATAAAAAAACCAATAAGTATAATCATGTTTTTGTGGATCCTAAAGATGGACAAGAGTATAAAACTATGAACATAGCAGGGCTTGTAGTCTTTAGGGAAAACTATAATTATAAATTTGAAGATGGAATATCTTCCTTTCAGTGCTCCAATTTTGAGAACAAGGAATATAAAAAAAGATGGGGTAGATATTATACCCATTTAGCCGCAGAGAGTTTAGCACCTAAAGGATGGCGACTACCATCTGTTAAAGACTGGGAAGCAATAAGCAAAGCTGTTGGCCTTGAGAATAATAAATATTATACACCACAAAATATAAAGAAAATCCTAAAAGGAGGTTCTACTGGTCTTGATTTAGAAATGACTGGAAGTCATAATGCTAAACTGAAAGAAGCTACTAACTGTAATAGCAGACCCTTTCCTACTATTTATTCTGGTGTACATTACTGGCTTTCAGGACATGTGCAAAATTCAAATAACGAAACCTATCACAATTGTCTTTTAATCTTGACACGAAAAAAAGATTCTGTTATTTATGAATATAGCCCCAGAGCGCCGCTAGATCAGTGGGGTTTTTCTGTTAGATATGTTAAAGATATTTAGTTACTTATAATAATGTTTAAAAGTAACTTGTATATTGGTAATTGAACATTTTATCTGTTTCACAATCAGATGAAATCATTATTTTTTATTGTGAAGTTGTCATTATTAATCCTCATTTACTGCCTTTTTAACCTCAAGCAATCCTTTTTCTATTAAAGGAATACGAAACCTCTCGGTCGCTGCATTAGTATGTTCTCTTTTAAAAATATCAGCCGCTTTGGCTAAAATTTCCGGATGTTCTTCTGCAACATTTTTGAGTTCTTGGGGGTCTTCTTTTAGATTATACAACTCTAATGTAGGCTGTTTCTTTTTGCTTTTTAAATTTTGACGAACGACTTTCCAATCACCCATTCTTATAGCTACTTGGCCTCCATACTCGGGATATTCCCAAAATAAAAACGCATGCTCTTTCTGGTTAGGCTTGCTTAGCAGCGTTGGCAAAAAACTTATTCCATCGCTCTTTTCGTTCATCTTAAATTCAGTAAGCTCAGATAGCGTTTCCATAACATCATACTGAGCAGAAATATGATCGGTTTTTGTGCCAGATTTGATACGCCCTGGCCATGTAGCAATCATAGGCACGCGGATACCTCCTTCATATACAAACCCTTTTGCTTTTCCGAACGCTTCCCCGAAAGGGCCTGAACTATTGAAAAATTCGCCATCTGTACCACCAGAATATGTAACTCCGTTATCTGAAGTAAAAATAATTAGGGTGTTTTCATATAAGCCTTCCTCTTTTAAGTAATTGATAAGCTTCCCTACATTTTCATCTAAATATGAGATCATCGCAGCATAACCCGCTCTTGGATTTTGATGTGGATAATATCCTCGCTTAGCTAAATATGGTTCTTCTTCTCCAAACTTAGTTTTGTAATGATCTATCCATTTCTGAGGTGCCTGTATAGGGTTATGTGGTATAGGTGTAGCCCAATAAAAAAAGAAAGGGTTTTGTTTGTTTTTAGAAATAAAGCCCATCATTTTTTTAAACATTAATTCGGGCGTATAATAGTCTAAGGTATAGTCGGTGTAATTAGAAGGATTATTGATATCAACTCCTTCTGCTAATTTTTTTCCCGGTTTAATAGTGTCGTTGTTTAGATATACCCTTTTCTCATTTTCATATAAATGTACTGGATAATAGGTATGTGCTTGTCTTTGACAGTTATATCCGTAAAAATAATCGAAGCCCATATTGGTTGGGATCGCCTCGGTATGAGGCGCTCCTAACCCCCATTTACCAACCATACCAGTAGTATATCCTTTTTCTTTAAGGAGCTTTGGAAATAGAACAGTTGACGAAGGTATAGGTCGCTGACCTTCTAAGGTCGAATCTTTAATTACAGCCCTATAGTTCCATACTTCACCTCGTTCACTCCACTCATCATTCCCTCTAATATAGGAATGCCCAGCATGTTTTCCGGTTAACAACATATACCTAGCAGGGGCACAAACCGGGGCACTCGTATAATGCTGTGTAAACATCATACCCTCTTTAGCTAGTGCATCAATATTTGGGGTTTCTATCTTTTCTTGACCATAAGCACCTAGTTCACCATAACCTAAATCATCGGCAAGAATATAAATGATATTAGGCTTTTGATCGGTAGTATTCTTTTTTGCAGTTTTTTGTTCACATGAATAAAACAACACACTACTTACAATTAAATAAAAAAATAGTAATAAACGTTTCATAATTTATAGTATATGGTTTTAAAAATAGATTTTTAGCGCTTGTAATTTGGATTTAATTCCCTTGGAATTGGTGCATTAGTTTCTTTACGCCATTTTTCTAGTTCCTTGTATAATAATCTCACCTTCTCAGGATATATTTCAATAAGGTTTTGGCTTTCAGAAATATCGTCTTCTAAATTGTATAATTCAAAAGCATTATCTTCAAAATAATGATGCAATTTCCACTTTCCTTTTCTAATAACACTCCCAGGTCGCGTTCTGAATAAAATATCTCTTGCCTGATCTTTTTTAGGATTAACACCTTGTAGGTAAATAGGAAAATGCCAAAACAAAGGACGTTCTTCCAGTTTTTTATTTTCTGATAATAGAGGCAATAATGAAGTCCCATCTAGTTGATAGTCTTTGTTATCATTCAGTATATCGGTTATTGTTGGGAATATGTCTAATCCTGTTACCGGGTTATTAAATTTGGTAGGTTTTATTTTATTTCCCCATTTAATCATAAAAGGAACTCTAATGCCACCTTCATAATAAGATCCTTTACCAGCTCTTAACGGATATTGAGAAGAAATATGAGCCAACCCTCCATTATCTGAATAAAATATAACAATAGTGTTTTCGTCTAATTGTAAGTCTTTTAATGATTTTAATAGCCTCCCAACATTCTCATCCATACTCTCAACCATGGCACCAAATTTTGCATTGAAACGCTTATCACCATTTACTTTCTTCGTGTATTTAGCAACTACATCTTTTTTACCTTGAAGCGGAGTATGTACAGTAAAATAAGGTAGATAAAGAAAAAACGGTTTCGATCTATTTGTTTCTATAAAATTTATTGCTTCTTGTGTAAGTCTATCTGTTAAATATTCACCTTCTTCACCATTAGATAAATTGTTGTTTTTATAAGGGCTAAAATACGATCTAGGATGACCAGCGTGATTCCCCCCGACATTAAAATTAAACCCTTGTGATCTTGGATCTTTTCCTACATGCCATTTCCCTACTGATGTGGAAACATATCCATTATCTCTAAGAGCTTCTGCCAATGTTTCAACACTATCGGCTAGGACTTTAGTATTAGGTATAGGGATTAACTTTCTATTTTTTGATTTACCCCTTACAGAAGAACCCACTGTATAAATACCATGACGTGGGGTATTTTTCCCTGATAAAATACACGCCCTACTAGGGGCACAATTAGCAGCAGGGGCATATGCATTGGTAAACACAGCCGCTTCTTTCGAAAACTTATCTAAATTTGGGGTTTCATATACCGGATTACCCATAAAAGCAAGGTCGCTCCAACCCAAATCATCGACTAGAATAAAAACAACATTTGGTTGATTTCTATTTTGGGTAGAGTCCGTATTTTTTGTAGCACATCCAACTAATATTACAACTAATAATAGGCTAGTAAAATGATATTTTTTTAAAATATTCATTATTATTTAGTTAATTTTAATTACTTTTTTTGACGTTCTAAAGCTGCCTTGTTGAACAGATAATATATATACCGGGTGACAAAGTATTTGTCTTTATTTCTATGTTTTCATCGTTCTATTTTTTTAGATTAAAAAGATAATTGAGCACCAAATGCTATATTTTTCATTATTGGGTATTTCCCATCCGTGTTAACATCAGGAAGTATTCCTTTTGGTAACTTATGAAAAGTGTGTAAGTTTTCTCCACTGACAAATATTCTAATCTTATTAAAATTAATTTTATCAGTTACTTTTTCAGGTAGCGTATAACCTAGACTTATATTATTAATTCTTAAGTACGATGCGTCTCTCAAATATTTAGTCTGTCTTTTTCTACTGTGGGCATAATTACCTCTATCACCAGAAAAGTTACTATTATCACCATATAATCTTGGATAAAATGCGTCTTGATTATCAGGAGTCCAATAATATAACTGATGTCTAAACATATCGTCAAACTGCCCTTGATAAGGAAAAGCTTTTGCACCAGTAATATCACGGTCTCTTTTACCGACACCACTTAAAGCAAATGAGAAGTCGAATCCTTTATATGATGCATTTCCGTTAATTCCGAACAAGTATCTTCTACGGCTATTACCTATTACTTTTCTATCACCAGAGTTATCCAACGTATTATTACCATCTGTTATGATGCCATCACCATCTAAATCAACATACTTTATGGAACAGCTCCAGATTCAAAACCAACTACTCCGTCATTTAACTGTCGATTTACACCATTTAAATCGGCATCAATTGTTCCCAGAACAAAATCATCAACTGTATAAAAACCGTCAGTAACATAACCCCAAATTTCACCAATGGTTCGTCCCTCATAAAAATTTGATAATAAACCTGCGGAATTATCAAATTTGGTAATTTTAGTTCGGTTATCGTATTGTATATGAAAAGTAGCAGAATAAATAAGCTATTACTTTCGGTTTAAAAATAAAAATAGCAGTTAAGTACAAACTTTGTATGCTGTACTTAACTGCTATTTTTTATATACTTTGTTAGCAAACGTTGTATTTTATTCTTTTAAAAATTTAATGGTATTTCCGTTTTCAAGTTTTAAGAAGTAAAATCCATTAGGATAGTTCGCTACTTCAATTTTTTCATTATCATAGATGATTCCACGATTTACTACTGTACCCAGAGTATTATAAATTGTATAATTTTCTATTTTTGAAAGACCAGAAACTTGAATATATTCTGTAGTTGGATTTGGGAATATTCTAAAAGTTCTATTAATTTCAAAATCATTAGTAGATAAGTTTTCTGTATTCCAAGTAAAAGCGTCTAAAGAAATATAATCCCCATCATTGGTTGCAGTAAAAACCAGCTGATCGACATTTGTATTTGAATTGTCAGAACCTCCTTCAGTAGAAAAATCTATAAAATTATAACCATTGTTTGGGCTAAAAGTTTTAACATCTGAAAAACCTGAGTTTTTTGTTATAGTGTACATAGTAGCTCCATCTTTTTTTCCTTCTATAGTTAATATTGAGTTTACTGTATTATCTAAAGAATCAGTGGATAGAAAACAATAGAGACTTTCTATAACTATATCTTTACCGTCTGTAGTAGTAATAATAAATGAGGTTCCATTATTATTATCATCACGATTTTTGTTATCAACAAATATTTGGTCTTTCGAGGTGCCATTCCAACCTGCGTCTTGCCAAGTTTGTATACTAAAAGTATTACCAGTAGCATTATTGGAAATAGTAAATGATTGCCCATTATCTGTAAATGAAGTGGCATTAACTACTTCACTCTCGAAATCTTCTGTACTTTGGGCATTGACTTTATTTAATAATAAAGACGAGATAATTGTTAAAATGTAAATTTGATGTTTCATTGCTTTTATTTTTAATTATTAATATTTGATTTTTAATGTTTGCTAACATAAATATTAAAACCTACCCCATATCTAAAATCACTTTTACCGGCTCTCCATGAAACATCAAATTCCCAACCTTTAGTTTCTAAATCACCAGCATTTGTAACAGGAGCACCCGTAGCTAAAACAGCTGGTAACTCGGCACTTGGTATTAACATGTCTAACGTTCTATTTTTATAAACTTCCGGTAATAGTTTTGTTTTGAGCGTTCAAAACGCTAACAACAAAAAATAAAACTATAGTGAAGTTCTTAACAATACTTTGTTTCATATTTAATTAGTTAATGGTTTATTATTTTCTTTTTAATACTTATCTTTTATCCAATTATATGGTTTACGTTTTATCCAATTACCTCTCGTAAAATCAGGAAAATCTTGTGGTTCTCCGTTATTTTCTATAGAGAGTTCCGAAAGCGGTGTAACACAACTCCAAGCTGCCGCATCATACGCATCTAGTGGAGGAGCTACATTTTCTTTAGCTGATTCTATAAAGGCATTTATCACGAAGAAATCCATACCTCCATGTCCGGCCCCTTTTGCATATTCGCCATATTTTTGCCATAATGGGTGGTCATATTTTTGAATCCATTCTTTAGAATCGTCCCAATGATGTGGTTTTTTAGATTGTCCTTCGATATATATTCTGTTACCATCTTTTTCCCATAACCCCTTTGTTCCTTGAACTCTAAACCCTAAAGAATAAGGTCTTGGTAAATTACAATCGTGAGAAACAATAATAGTTTCGCCTTTTGCTGTTTCTATAGTACTAGTAATAACATCTCCTTGTTTCCATTTAATTTTAGCGTTTGGGTGATCCGGACCGCCTTTAGGATGGTTTACTATATAATCATGAAGTCCGATAGCCTTACTCGCGTGAGAAGTTAGCGACACAAAGCGATTGCCACGATTAATATCTGCCATAACGGCAATAGGTCCTAAACCATGTGTAGGGTACACATCGGCATTACGTAATAACGAGTGTTGCGTACGCCATTTCGCTTCTGAAATTCCTTTTTCACCAAACTCTACACCACCACCATAAGGTTTTACACCATCATTAAATTTAACATGTCGTAAATCGTGCTGATAACCACATCTAAAATGGGCTAATTCACCAAATACATTTTGCTTTACCATATTTAGTACAGCCAACACATCGCGTCTGTAATTTACATTTTCAAGAATCATTAAATGTGCACCTGTTTCTTCATGCGCATTTACCAAATCCCAACATTCTTCTAGTGTATTAGCAGCAGACACTTCAATTCCAGTATATTTACCAGCGCGCATTGAGTCAACCGCCATTCTAGTATGCCAAAGCCAAGGTGTAGAAATAATGACTGCATCTATTTCTTTTAATTGTAATAAATTACGATAGTCATAATCATCTTTTCCAAAAGTTTTTGGTTTTGGTTTTCCTGCTTCTGATATTTTATTTAATGCTAATTGTATTCGTTTATCATCTATATCACATATTGCAGTAATTATCACATCTTTTCTTAACAAAACATTATCTAAGTGATTCGTACCTCTTAAACCAACTCCTATTAAAGCTACATTAAGTTTGGATGTTTTGTTTGATTTTCCTAAGCCAAAAGTAATGCTTGGAGCAATAAAAACACCTGCGCTAGCAACGGTAGATATTTTTATAAAATTTCTTCTTGAGCCCATAAAAAATATTAAAGTTTTAATCTTTATTTAGTGATTGATATCCAAAACACTTGTGCAAAAGTCAAATATTCTATTATATATTATGGTGGATATATTTGGCTAATACCACTAGTTTTTATGAAATTCTGACTTGATACCAAATTCACCTACCTTTTATGACAATTACATCTACCGTGATTACCTTTTAAAAAGACAAAAAGTTTGCATAAATTCATATCTTGCCCTAAAATCAATCAATATTATTTTGACGTAATTCACAATCTATTCATTGATTATGAATTATATACAAGTAAAGATATATTAATGGTGTTCAAATTTTCAAAAAATATCATACCCACAAGTCGTATTAAATTTAAAAAGTATAGTAAACTATTACTATTTTTTAAATGCTTTTATATTTTTTCCACGAGTTTATGTTCCCAAGAAAATTCAAGCTTCATTCATATCGATAAAAAATTCAATGCCATTTTATCTATTGAAGCTGATTCTCTAGGGTTTATGTACTTTTTTGACAGGAAAGGTTTTCATAAATACGATGGATACGACTATTCGTTTACATCTTTATCTTCAATTTTTACACATAATTCACTTAATAATCGAAGACTATTAGTGAGTAACGATCCTAAAAAGCATTTTTGGTTTGCTAACCAAAATGGTAATATAGCCACTTTTAACCCATATACATCTCGGAAGAATGTTATTTATAGAAGAGAGAAGGATAAAAAAATACAGTTTGCTGCTATGTATGCGGATACATCAAATCTATGGTTAGGATCTAAGCGCGGGATTCTCTATAAGTTAGATAAAAAAAAGCAGCATTTAGATAGCCTTACTAGCTTACCAACTATAAGAACTATTGTTCAAACAATTAGAAGTATCACTATTCCTTCTTCTGATCAATTATGGATGAGCACTAATAAAGGAAAAATATACAGTTATAATATACAGCAGAATGAGCTAACTGAGCTCATCTTACCGTTTAAAAACAATATTTTTCAGGAAATCAGAATTACTTACGACAACAGAGGTTGGTTATGGATAGCCACAGAATTAAATGGTTTGTATTCCTATGACATAAAATCAAAATCGTTCGATAGATATGATAGTCTATTAGAGTCGTTCAGTCCATTTCGTAACCCAATGTTTATCTGCATTTTTGTCGATAGCAAAGGTATTGTTTGGGCAGGAACTGATGGTGATGGCTTATTTCGAATAGATCCTATAAAGAGAAGAAGTACCATATCAACATATAGTAAAGCTAATAAATTTTCGATTGGTAATAATACTATTATGGACATCAGTGAAGATGCTAAGAAAAATTTATGGTTGACCTTAAAAGGAGGTAAGATAGATGTATTAATTGCTAATACTAATCAAATAAATTATACAAACGGAAGCCAAAGTCAAGAACCTGTTCCGGTATTAAGTATGTTAAAATCATCGGATGGATCTCTTTGGATTGGAACTGATGGTGAAGGATTGAACAGGACTCTTCAAGGCTCAACTAATATCCAGTATAATGAACATGCTATTGTAAACAATTATTTTATCGGAAGGTATATTCAAGGTCTGGTTGAGGATAATGCCAAAAATATTTGGATTGCCACCTACCAAAATGGCTTATGGGTATATGACTCCGATCAAAATAAATTTAAAAAAATAAATACTACCGATTCCTTTAATAGATATTCACCAGATATTAGAACCTTGTTTAAAGATTCTAAAGATAGAATTTGGGCTTCCTCAGGAGCAGCAATACAAATATTTTCATCAAAAATGGATTTATTAGCAGCTTTCGATTACGACTCACATGGCTTAAACGGAAATCTGTCTCAAGCAATTACAGAAGATAAAAACAACCAAATATGGATTGGTCTTAACAATGGTGGTTTGTTTGAGTTTATGGAAAATGAAAACAATCTTTCCTTTTCACATTTTAATAAGCATATTTATTATAATGCTGATAAAAGTCATAATTACAATTATAATATCACTGGTTTACAATCCGATTTTAATAATAATTTATGGATAACCAATGATTCCGGTTTTATTACAAAATTTAATACAACCAGTAAAAAATTTGAATCGTATTTAGGCAAAAATCAGCTTCAAGATATTCATGTAAGAAGTTTGCTGGTAGAAGATAAAAATAATATATGGATTAGTAGTGATGAGGGGTTGCATCAATTCAATATCCAAAATAATGAATTAAAATCCTACTTCCAAGCCGACGGTTTGCGAGATAGTGATTTTTTTAAGAGAAGTGCCCATAAAGATCAAACCGGAATATTTTATTTTGGAGGTAAAAATGGAGTAAATTCATTTCTGCCTCAGATAATGAAACAGAAAGACAACAATGCTAAATTGCGTATAAGTTCTCTTGAAATATTAAATAAACCGGCTGACTCTATAATACCAACACAACTCGTAGATGGTATAAATAATCTAAAATCCATTAGCCTTAAGGCAGGCCAATCTTCGTTCTCTTTGCAATTTGTCGCAATCGATAATATTCTAAATCCAAATTATTACTATGCCTATAAACTTCATGGTTTTGATGAAAATTGGATAGAAGCTAAGAAAGATCGGATGGCCACCTATACAAATATACCTTTTGGAAAATATATATTTGAAGTTAAGGCCGGAACCAGAAAAGATATATGGGATATTCCCTCTAAAACAATAGACTTTGTTATAAAACCTCATTGGTGGCGATCTACTCTTGCTTATTTTGCATATTTCTTAATCGCTGGACTTTTAATTTTAGGAATATTATTCTGGGTACGTATGAGAAATAAACTATTACAGGAAGAATGGGAACATTCAAAAGAATCTGAGATTTATGTACATAAAATGAACTTTTTTGCAAAAATGTCTCACGAAATTAAAACACCTTTAACGTTAATTCTCGGACCTATAGATGATATGCTGCAGAGAGCAGGTAAAGAAGGTAACTTACTCCTAAAACAACGGCTTTCTCTAATAAAAAATAATGCAAAGAGACTATCGAGAATATCTACGGAATTAATGACAGTAAGAAATAAAGAACTCAATAAGTTAAGAATTTATGCCTCGAAAACTAATATTGTGGGCGACATTAAACAAATCGCTGAATCTTTTGAAGAACAGGCTCGATTTAAAAATATAGATTTTATTAAACATTACGAAGAAAGTGAAGTGCAAATTTGGTACGATATAGAAAAAATAGAGCACGTATTCTATAACCTGCTCTCGAACGCTTTTAAGTTTACTCCTAACGGTGGGCAGATTAACATTAAGGTTACGCTCCCAAAAGATAAAGAATCCGTTGAAATATCTGTCACGGATTCGGGCCCTGGCATCTCAGAGCATGAATTAAAAGATATTTTTGAATTATATTATCAATCTGGGGTAGGAAAACAATTAAAAGGTATGGGTATTGGTTTGGCTCTATGTAAAGAATTAATAGACCTACACCATGGCCAGATAGAGGTGTCCTCGACTGAGAATGGGACTAATTTTACCGTATTTTTAAGCACGAAAGATACCATTTTTAAAGATCAGGAGAAACACTTAGTTATAGACGATAAAAAAGTAATTCCTGATAATTTTACGGAAGAACAAGATATATTAAATAGTGGTGAGATTCTTTCTAAAAAAACTCATACCGTTTTGGTTGTAGAAGATAATGTAGATATGCAAATTTTCTTAAGAGATTTATTAAAAGAAAAATATATCATTCTAATAGCGGAAAATGGCAAGCAAGGTTATATGCTTGCAAAAGAAAATAGGCCAGACCTTATCATAAGTGATGTCATGATGCCAATACTCGATGGTTTTGAAATGAGTAAAAAGCTCAAAAAAAATAAAATCACAGCACATATTCCTATTATTTTGCTTACAGCAAGAAACACGGAAAATTCGAAACTGCTAGGCTTGAAGTCTGGTGCTGCTGTTTACATACAAAAACCTTTTAATTCTTATGAATTACTTCTGAATATTCAGAATGTTATAAAAGATAAAGAAAAAACAATCAAACAATATAAAACTCAGAAAATTTTAGATCCCGAAATAAACAACATTCAGTCTAAAGATGATGAATTCATTGAAAAAATGGCTTCCGAATTAAATGCTCAGATAGAAAATTCCGATTTCAAACTTGAAGAACTCTCTAATACTATGAACATGAGTTATTCTTCCATTTTTAGAAAATGTCAAGAAATTATCGGTAAAACACCATTAGAAATTCAGCGTACTTTGAAACTGAAAAAAGCCGCAATATTAATATTACAACATGGCTTCCCTATAGCAGAAGCCGGATATAAGGTTGGCTATAACGATGCAAAATACTTTACTAAATGTTTTAAAGAAGAATTTGGGAAACCTCCCCTAACATTAAAGAAAGAAACCGATAAAAAAGGTTGGAAAAAAACTTTTAAAAAATATAAGATATAATAAACAATAGCTGAAAGTATTTTAAATAAAAATGTTAATGTAGGTTACTACGATGGGTACATCGATTTATAAATTTACTTTGATCGTTTTTTTCTGAATCATCTTTGCCTTTACCTTCTTAAATACTTTTTGATAACCTGTTTCAGGCACTTCTAAGACAACCTTATATCGCCCTTTTTCGAACACCTTTGGTTCAAAAGCATTTGTCATTCTAATGGCATAAACCAAAGCATCGTTTTTGTCATAAATTTTAAGAACAGGTTGTTGAGTCCCATTCACTTTAAACTTCGGAAGCCAGGCGACTCCCTTTTTCCCATAATTATCCTCTTGATTTATAGTAATCGGCCATCCTGGATATTGACTACCTTCTATTGCTGGGTTTATAAAACGTGGCCAACATTCAGTTTTGATGGTTCGTTTAAGCTTATCAAAGGTTACTATACCATATCCGTTGGCTCTGTTATGAAGAATCTTAGGCTCTTTGTGCATATTATGAGGATTGGCAACTGCAAGTATGGTTATCTTGTTACCAAAACCATCTTCATGGTTTCCAGTATAAGCAGGCTTTTCATAGGTATGCTTGGAGCTGTCAATATCTGGCCAAAACCTTCTGGGCCAAATATTATTAAGTGCCGGACCGGCAAAAGCATATCCAGAATCACCATGTTCGTCCAACCCATATTGAGCAAAAGAGCCGAGGTGTTGATCACCCGCAATATGAAATGCAAATGACTTTCGAATTATTTCAACAGCTTTATCCCTTTTAACTTTTGGCCACCCGTTAGAATCCATATCAACTGTTGGTCTATCACCTTTAATATATTCTCCTTTTTCTGGGATAGGAAGCTTAGGGATTACTGCACCGGTTTTCGCACCTTCTGGTAATGTAGCAATGGTGGCAAAATTGGTTTGAGATAACACTGCCTTCATTGCAATACCCTTATTCCATTGTTCAACCCATTTTTCTAAAAACTCTTCCTGTCTTTTACCTAATAAATCCGCTTCCAAATGACTGTGTTTTTTAATATCAAATTCATCATTCAATATCCAGCCATTTTTTACTTGTGCTTCTTGAGGTAATATATGTGCCGGAGCAGATTTAAATTTTCTATCTTCTAAAATAGCAAAGCTTACACCAGCATAATCCCAATTGGTATAATAAACGGCAATGTTTTGCTTTACAGGTGTTGAATTGTAGGGGTCTGGCAAGTGGCTTGTTTGAGTAAACTGCACCATATTCACCCATTCTGCAGGCATCTTATAGCCGCCTGAATCTTGTGCTGATGCACCATAACCACGTTGGGTATCGGCTTTTTTACCTTCTTCTCCCCAAACATTTCCATGATACACATCATGATCATCAGGAATGACGGCGCAGGGTTTATGCCTAAACAACTCGCGATATGACCAACCAAACATCATCCACTTTCTAAGATAATCGAGGCACATTTTATCGAACCCTCCTCGATATTGTGCTCCGAATCCTCCTGTCCCTTCATAGAACTGGTCTCCTAAAAACAGGATTATATCTGGATTCAGTTTAGCAACATTTTCTACGACATCAGCGTCAGGGAAACCATAATGGAAATTACAGCTAAACACACCAGCCTTTAGTTTCTCCTTGTACATAGGTTCTTTAGCAATAGAACCCTCGTAAAGATATCTGTGAATGCCATCCTTTAAAGGGAGTTCAACACTAATACGATAGGGTATAATTTTGTCATATTTCCAGTCATCAACAATGAAGTTCAACGACCTTCCCGAATGGGATAATGAAGTAGTTTTAAAAGTCTTCCACGTTCCGTTAATTTTTAATTGTAAATGTACCTGGTGACCTTTTATATCTTCAATAGGTGCAAGTTGTGTCGTTAACTTTAATTTGTTTTGATGTAAAGTATATTGCGCAAAGCAAATGGGACCATAAATTTGATTAGACATCTCAATAGCGTCCTCTGCTTTTATTTTCCAATTAGCAAAAGCAATTGATGGACTCTCTTTTATCTCTTTTGAGTCTGTTAAGTGTGACAATAAGGCAAAATTGCCTTCCAATTGCTTAGATGGAATCAAAATTTCTGATTGCTCAAAGTGACCTTCTTCACTTTCAATAGGATTTATTTTTACAGTTAAATTATATTTATCAGAACCTTGTGGTTTGGCTTTAACATAGAGAGAAAACGAATTTGGTAGTTGATTAAAGCTGGTATCGAAAACTTCATCACCTACTACCAACTTTCCTTTAGGGGTCAACCCTATATTGAGACCTTTCCCAAATACGGCTGCGGACCTATAATCGTCAAAGATGCCTTTGGCTCCTATCCGTAAACCTATACACCCATTATCTAAATCATGAATTTTATGATTTAGCAATTCAATATTTACTGATACTTCAATATTTGATAGCGTATTGTTTTTTTGAGTGGTTAGTAGGAGTAAGGTTCTGTTTTTGTCTGTAACATCACAAACCACTTTGCCATTTTCTATCATCCAGTCTTGAAGCCTATTCCCCCAATACTGTGAGCCAACCCATTTCATATTAGGCCATAAGTGCCATTCACTGGAAAAATTGATTGATTTTGCTAAGATAAATTCGCTAGTACTTTTTGTAAAACCATACAAGCCAAATGTTGGTAATAACGAGCCTAACAAGGTGGTTTTTATATATGTTCTTCTATCCATAACTTGATATTTTAGTCAATTTAAGGCATATTAATTTAATTAAAAATAATTCCTCGAGGCTTTGCCTCGGGGTTTCCTTTGAAAGTGTCATTCCCGAGAAATCGGGAATCTAAATCATGAAATTTCGATTTTTGACCTTTTCAGGTCAAAATGAAACAAGCGAAATATGGCTATGGCTCTGCCTCGAGGATAGTTCGTTTTAAGAAATTTTTTATTTAAAAATGATACCTAACAAACGCTTCCATAGCCGCATAATGAGACAAGCCTAACTGATCATATAAATTAGCCGTTTCCTTATTTCTATCTTCGGCTCGTTGCCAAAACTCTCGACTATCTACACCTTGAAAAACTACGCCATCTTTTTGTGATTGATGTTTAAAGATACCTTTTCTTTTTTCTAAAACTTGATCTGGCCCCATAGGTACCGCCATTTCAATTTCATCAATACCCCATTCTTGCCATGCGCCTCTGTATAGCCAGACCCAACAATCTTTCATAAATTTTTTAGACTTTAATTTCTTTACTGATTCGAAAACGGCATCTAAACATACTTTATGTGTACCATGAGGGTCAGCCAAATCACCAGCCGCATATATTTGATGCGGTTTAATTTTTTCAATAAGGTCTATCGTTTTCTGTATATCTTCTTCCTCTAAAGGTTTTTTTTCAATCGTACCCGTTTCATAAAATGGTAATTCCATAAAATGAATTCGACTATCCGGAATACCTATAAAATGGCAAGTAGATTGAGCTTCACCTTTTCTTATAAGCCCTTTAATACATCTGACTTCTGGAATGTCTATTTCGCTAGTTTTTTTATTTTCAAGAAACGCTATTGCTTTCTTATAAATATTCTCTGCTTCCTTGCTCTCTATTCCGAATTTATCATTGTAATCACACACAAAACTTGCAAAGCGCAAAGCTTCATCATCTGCCACAGCAATATTTCCTGAAGTTTGATATCCTACATGTACTTCATGCCCCTGCTCTTGCAAACGTCTAAAGGTACCACCCATGCTAATAATATCATCATCTGGATGTGGACTAAAAATGAGTACTCTTTTACGAGCTGGTTCTGCACGCTCGGGTCTATTACTATCATCAGCATTGGGCTTACCTCCAGGCCAACCCGTAATAGTATTTTGAAGTTTATTGAATATTTTTATGTTGATATCATAAGCTGGACCAGAATCTGCTAATAAATCACTCATACCATTTTCTATATAATCAGCATCCGTAAGCATTAATATTGGCTTTTTTAAATGTTGTGCTAAGCTTAAAACTGCTTTTCTAATTAATCTATCTGGCCATATAATTTTTTCCACCAGCCAAGGCGTATTTATTCTAGTCAATTTTGATGCTGCGGCTTGATCTAAAACAAAAGTGGCATTATTATGCTCTTGAAGATATGATGCGGGTACTAAACTTATTACTTCTTCTTCAACGGATGCTCTAATAATGTGAGATTTTCGTTCTCCCCATGCAAGAAGAATTACTCTTTTAGCTTCCATTATTTTTTTTACTCCTAAAGTAATAGCCGTTCTAGGTGTATTTTCTAATCCTGAAAAATCTCCACTGGCAGCTAAACGAGTAATATGGTCTAAAGCTACCAAACGTGTTTTTGAATTTTGAAGTGAGCCCGATTCATTGAACCCAATATGCCCATTACCTCCAATTCCCAAAATCTGTATATCTAAACCACCCAATGCCTTAATTTTTGCTTCGTATTGGTCGCAATAATCAGCGATTTCTTCTTTGGATAATAATCCATCTGGAACATGATGATTCTCTGGTAGTATATCTACATGATTAAATAATTGTTCTTCCATAAAACGAACATAACTATTTACTGAACCAGGTTCCATTGGATAATATTCATCTAAATTAAACGATATTACATTCTTGAAACTTAATCCTTCTTCTTTATATAAACGAACCAACTCAGCATATAAGCCTTTTGGAGAAGATCCCGTTGCTAAGCCCAAAACACAAGGTTGTTTTTGTGCTTGTTTAACTCTTATAAGATCTGCTATTTCTTTGGCGACTGCTTTCGATGCCAGTACTGAATTTTCATAAACTATAGTTCCAATATTTTCAAATCTTTTTTCAAAACCGGTCGCTTTATCTATACTACTCTTTAACATTGCTTCTTTTAAAATTTAATTCTACAATCATATTATTATAACTTCATCACAATTATGTTCAAAACTTGAAATAAGCTTAAATTGGTTTTTCGCCCTATCTAGATTGTGCTCAGCATAGTTAGTTTTATAATAGATGTCGTTATTCAGGTAATCGGTTAAAAAACGTATTGCCATTATAAAAATCATAGTCTTTACTGCTAAAGGCAGATATTTTAGCTCAATAGGTGTTAGTACTTCTTTCATTTGCTCTAAAAATCCTTTAGTATATGCTTTATAATAATCTAAATTGAATTCAACTTTTTCAAGGGCTGTTTCGTCCTCCGCCGCTGTATTACATATCGTTCTAATAGCATCACCAAAATCATAATGAACTATACCAGACATCACAGTATCTGTGTCAATAATGCATAGCCCCTTTTTATTTTTATCAAAAAGAGCATTGGATATTTTCGTGTCATTATGGGTAACGCGAAGTGGTATTTTGCCAGATTCTTTTAGCTCTTGTATAATGTGCATTTCCTTTTCGAACTTTGTGACTAGTTTGTTACAGCTCTCTGCTTTATATAACCTAGATTTTAAAGCGCTTTGAATAGAATGCTTATATTGGTCAAATCGGAATGACATATCATGAAAATTTGGTATAACATCTATTAATACAGAATTGTCAAAATCTGCGGTTAAGTTCAAAAACTCACCTGTCAGTTTTCCTCCCTCATAAGCGATTTGTTCATCTTTTACCAATTCATGTGTGAAACTATTTTTAATATAAATCATTACATTCCAATAGCTCTCACCTCTTTTGTAGTAATATAAATCACTATTTTTCACCTTTACAAAACGTAGTACTTTTTTGTCTATATCTTCTTTTTGCAAAAAAGATAGTTTTTGCTTGATATGATTGCTTACGGCAACCTTATTATTAACTAATCCCGGTACATCCTTAAAAACAGTATGGTTTATCCTTTGTAATATATAATCTTCACTACCATTTGTTTTTATCAAATATGTATCGTTAATATGGCCAGAAAGCAGCTCTTTGGCCGACTGGTACTCATGCTTATGATCAAACTCATTAAATATCTTTTGTATTTGTATGTTTTCCATAATCATTCCCAGAGATTAGTTGGATACACTCCATTATTTTTAAGTTCTTGTATGGCTTTTTGAACATTTTTTTTGTCGTCCTTATAAGTCACTCCAAACCATCTGGCGTTTGATTTTAAGACCTTAACATTAGCTATTCCTGATTTTAGACTTTTGTTTACAATAGTTGGTAAGTAAAATTCAGTTTTTGGGCTATTACTGTTTCCTTTTAGAAATTGTTCAAATAATTGTTGACTAACATTAAAACATTTTGGTGTAAACCCCCAAAAATTCATGGATACAACCGCGTTTTCATCAATCGGTATTAAAGGCCCTTTTTCATCCTTTCTATATAATTGACCATTTATCTTTTCTATATGTTCCCGCTCTGTTACATTTGTTAAATATCCTTTTTCATCTACAGCACATTCACCTCTTGATACGTATCCAGAATCGGAAACTGTATTTTTTAATAAATACGAAACCATGCTAAAATCATAAGAATCTTTATCAATTGCTATCAAATGTTTTACCATAACTTCAAAGGCTTCTGCTCCATAAAAATCGTCGGCATTGATAATTGCAAAATTTTCTTGAACAGCATCTTCGGACATCAAAAGCGCATGCCCTGTACCCCAAGGTTTAATTCGTTCTGGATTCTGGTATTGCTTAGGAATATTTTCAATCTCCTGGTACACATAATTAACCGCTGCCTTCCCTTCTAATTTTTTATTGAAAATTTCTTTAAACTCATTTTCAAAACTTTTTCTAATAATAAAAACAAACTTTACAAATCCTGCTTGAAGTGCATCATAAATTGAAAAATCAATGATAGTATCATCTTCTGGAGTAAATGTGTCAATTTGTTTTAAACCACCGTAACGACTCCCCATTCCAGCTGCTAAAATTACAAGTGTTGGTTTTATCATTTTTATTCTTGCTTTATGTTATTTTTATCCATGGTACAAACTTCAAAGAATCATAAATTTAATCCCCTAATTATAAGAATCTTACATTAAAATATAGACCTCTTCATTAGTTAAATTTTAGAATATTTGTTCAAATATATGCAAAAACTATTAATTATGTGCTCGAACACACTTTTAGGTATTTCAAGTGTTTTTATATACATTTGTTCTTATGGTAAAAAAATATACTATAAAGGATATTGCTGAATTATCAGGTGTTTCTAAAGGAACGGTAGATCGAGTAATTCATAAAAGAGGAAAAGTATCTCAGAAAGCCCATGACAAGGTTGCTAAATTACTTATGGAAATAGATTATCAACCTAATCAATTTGCCAGAAATTTAAAAAACAATAAAGTTTATCTTATTTGTGTATTGATGCCAGACCCAGAAATTGATGTGTATTGGAGTCCTTGTATAGATGGAATTAACAATCTTATTAATGAATTAAATGCGTTCGGAATAAATATAAAAACAATATTCTTTAACCCTAAAATCACCAAAACTTTTATTGATGCGAATACTGCAGTACAAGAAATGTCTCCTGATGCTTTATTAGTAGTACCTTTATTTTATAAACAGACTTTAGCTCTTTTAGATCAATACCATGCAAAGGGTATTGTAATATCTACCTTTAACAATCATATTGAATCTGAAACCGTAAAAAGTTTTGTTGGTCAAAATTTACACCAAAGTGGAAGAGTTGCTGCCAAATTATTAGATAGTATTATGCGAAAGGATGGTGATATTGCAATTATTCATATAGATGAAAAATTTAAAAATGCCATACATATGCAAGAAAAAGAGTTGGGGTTTAGAGATTATTTTAAGCAATTTCATAACTTTAAAAATAAAATTATCTCGCATAAATTGAATGGTTCTAATTTTGAAATTTTAATGACTGATTTTTTAGAAGAAAATCAAAACTTGGCAGGAATTTTTGTAACAACATCAAAAGCTTATCAAGTTGCAAATGTCATAGCTGCTTTAAAAAGAACTAAGATTTCTGTTATTGGATACGACTTGCTAAATAAAAATGTTATTCACTTAAAAAATGGTGTTATTGATTTTTTAATTTATCAAAACCCTAAACAGCAAGCATATCTTGGGCTAAAAGTTTTAGCGGAACATTTACTTTTTGATAGAGAATTACCAGATGAAATACTTTTACCAATTGACATTGTTAATTCTGAAAATGTTGAACTTTTTATGAGAAACTAATTATTAATTAGTTTTAATGTTCCAAATGAAGATTGGACATGGAAATTTGGGTTTTCAGTATTCGGGTTTATCCACGTAATCCATGTAGGATCGTAACTTCCATCCTGTTTTTGTTTGAATTTTGCACGATATATTCCAGCTTCAATTTTATTGTTATTAAGTAAATTAAAAGCTCTTAGAGAATCTAAGCTAATAGATCCTTCGACTGTGAAAAACTCTTTTTGAATATGAGATTTAATTGAAATATCCTTGTTTGGCCAATTCCAATTAAAATCAAATTGTTTGTTTGGGCGTGCTCTAAAATTCATAATTCTCGGAGTAGGGTCAATCTCTAAACAATAATAAGGGTCTAACAATACATTGGTTCTAAAAAAAACTTCAACCCTATCTGAATTGTTAATACTTGATATAGTATCATCTGTTGTATCAATATACACTTCTGAATCTTCAATTATGAAGCAAAAGAAAAAATTCTCAGTATCCCAAAGTGCTTTAAAGGTTATCTTTTTGACTTTTTCTTTATTCCATGGAGAATTAAAATCATTTAAAACCTTTGCTTCATCCCATAAGATGTTATCTGCTTTTCCAGTGATTTTAAGTTCTCTATTATTAATCTTTTTGACATGATAACATTTTAATTTATTTTTCATCTATAACATTAGTTACAATTGTTAGCTAATTTAGTGTTTACAAGGTTTTAGTGAATTTTGACATTCGCTCAGCAGAGAAAGAGGGAACAGAACTCTAGATTTAATTCTCTAATTATCAATATATTGTAATGTCTATATTGTGAAGGTAACCGAATTAATATAATATTTAAATTAATCCTATAAATACTACATCCATTTTTTTAGAATTACATTTTTTTAATACACATATGAGATATCAAAATAAAACAAGCCACTACATAAATATGAGCACTTTGTGTCATTTGTGTTATTATCAAATTTTGAGTTAAAATTACTCATCTAAAGAAAGAGTATCTATTTCTTCCTTTTCTGAATCTTATTCTATCTCTTATTGTTTTGTATTCTTCTCATTTTTTTGAAAAGTCTTCATCTGATTTCTCAATGAATTCAGATAATCCTCCAACACTTCAATAGATATCACATCCTTGTCATCAACAGATATTTCATAAGGTGTTTCGTCTAGCAATTGATACAATTCTGGACAGTTCTGCATAATCTCTGAAGTACATTTTCCAATTTCGAAATTAAGTTTAGAAATTTAACTAATTGTATAAATTATTAGCTGTCTTTTTGCCCCATTTAATTAGTTTCACCATTTTAAAAGTTTAAGATTTATTTTTTACTTTTAATTTTTCCTTCTAATAATCTAGTGATTACTCTACGGTTTTTTTCTTGAGTCCCATACTGTAAATGCACTGCGCTTAATCGTGAAGAATAGGGGAGTGAAGTCGAACTATTTTGGTGAGGATTTATATAAAATAATAAAATCATAGTCTTAAAGTTGTAAGTTTCTCTAGAAACTACACTTTACTAATTTTTATTTTAGAATTTGTAAGATACCAAATACATGGTAATTGAATTTTGTTTTTTTCACCCACAAAGTCAATTTAAAAATAGAATACATGCTTTTCAATAGCTAAAAATAGTTACACGAAGTTTTGCTTAATTACTTTATGATTTATTTTTTTCAATGATTATTAAACATTCTGAAAATCGTTATTAAAATTTCATATTAGTAATTGTGTTTTTAGAGGCATTTTTAAGCCGCTATCCTTAGATATAAACTTAGCAGCTGGATAGTAAAAATATTGAAAATTATTAGGTTAGATTTGTAAAAGAAAGAATACATAATCTTATAAATAATAAATCATTTTTATTGCAATCTCTACATGAATTTTCTCTATAAAATTTGATGGAAATTGCAATTAAATGTTGAATTAAATTTATAAATTTTTTAACAAAACTATTTATGTAATCTATATTATTTAACTAAAATAAATTATCTAGATTTGAATATAGATCTTAGCCCTTAGTTCAAGGTCTTCTTTAAATTACATAATCTACAATTCCATTTATTTTATTGTTGATTGTATGTAGTCAAAACACTTTCACATAAAGCACCTCATGTAACTGAGGGAAGCACCGCTGGGTTCGGAAATTAATGTTTTCAATGGCATTTAATATTGGTTGGCATGTTTTATATGTCAAGTCTCGTTGGGAAAAAAAAGTTCATGAATCTTTATTAGAGATTTTGTTAGAGCCCTACTTACCTCAGATAAAAACAGTTAATCAATGGAAAGATCGAAAGAAAACAGTGTTGAAGCCTTTATTTCCATCCTATGTTTTTGTGAATATTAATTCGGCATTAGAATTTCAAAAAGCATTAGCTGTAAATGGTGCTTGTAATTATATCCGCTTTGGAAATGAATATGCAAAAGTGACAGAAAAAGAAATTGCTCATATAAAACTTTTGATAGGTGACAATGATGCTACTAACATAGAAATGAATACTCAACTTCCAAAAGTTGGTGAGATTAAAAAAATAGCTTTTGGCCCGTTGAGTGGGTTAGAATGTGAAGTCCTTAAAATAGGTAATGTCAATAAGATTATTGTACAAATAGATTCGTTAAATCAAAATATCACGGCTACTGTTCCTTCGTATTATTTTAAAGAAGTTATATAAAACTTATTCTAGTAAGTGTTTTGGTAAAGTTGCTGGTGAAATTACAGACAAATGATATTGTTCTACAAAGAGCATGTGTTATCATGGAATTAAATTACATGCTTTAGGATTTTATAATCCAAATTGATTACCACATATAGAGCAAATTATATTTATACCCTGTTTCTGTAAATGACTTTACAGTATATATGGAATGCTTGTTGCAGCTTTTATTATGCTAATTTTAACTCTTATTTTGCATTAATAATTTTAATGTTATTATCTCTTTACACTATTAAAGCACAAGGCGATAATAGTGTAAATATGTACGAAAGTGAAAATGAAATTAAGCTTAATGAATTACTCCCTTTATTTGGATCTTTTGAAGCGACCTACGAAAGAATCTTAAATAAAAAATCTTCATTAGGAATTTCTTTTTCTGCTCCGTTTGGCTCTGGAAATATAGAATCAACCGAGGATGATGAAAATTATTACATCTCTTCCATACTATAGAATGTATTTTGGGAAAAAAAATGCTTCAGGTTTTTTTGCAGAAGGTTTTGGAATGTTAACTTCAATAGATGGAAAAAAAATATTTGATTTAGAAGGAAGTTTGTCCCAAGGTTCAGCTGTAAGTGATTTTGCTATTGGTTTAGGTTTTGGGAGTAAGTGGATAACCAAAAGCGGATTTATCTTTGAAGTGAATGTTGGGTACGGAAAACTTTTATTTAATGCGGATAAAACTGATCACGATATTGTTGCAAAATTTGGTTTTCATTTAGGCTATAGATTTTAAGAAATTATTATGTTGTTATGAAGTCATTATTACTGTTTATATTTCTATTTACAATTATCGGTTCAGCTCAAGATGAGATTCGTTCAAACCAAGAAGAATCACCATTTCAAATTAAAGATAGCCCCACAAAAGCCAGTCTTTTACATACTATTAAATTATCTGATAAAGTTACCTTTCAAAATGGTTTGTCAATTAGAAAAAATCTTGATTTTAATACCTTAGAAGTTCCTATATTGTTAAAATACAATATATCAGACAAATGGTCAACAGTTTTTGGGTTACAAGCACGATCAGTTATAAATTCTAATTTCCCAGAACTTATCAATAATTTTGAAAAACCTTCTAATTCTTACTTTTCAATTGGTACTGAATATAAATTTAAAAACGATGCAGTAGGGAATTTAAATATTGGATTTCCTTTTGATATCAAATTAAACTTAAAATTTTAGAAAGACTAATCGGCCATCAACCCCTATGGGGTTTAATCAAAGCCACCTTCTTAAAAGGTGTGATTTTTACTTCATTATTAGGTAGTTTATTTTTAAAATTAATAAATGAATGATATATATATTGTACTCATTTATTTCAGAAAATAACCATCAAAAGTTGTTAGAAGATTTTCTATTAAAATTTTCAATTGATTTTCAAAAAAAAGTAATAGGCTTTAGAAGATGGCAAGATGCCCAGTTATCTTTATTGGGGAGAATACTACTTTATAAAGGGACTGAGAAGTTTAATAAGAATTATAACAATAATATTATAAAATACTCAGAGTATAACAAGCCTTATTTTGAAGATGGAGAAATGGTTGTTTGTGTTGTAACTGATGTATGCGCCAAAGGAATAGACGTCCCTTATATGGTAAAATACGACGAAGGACATGGTTTTGGGAAAGAAGCGAATAGAATTGAATTATACAAAGCTATGATGGGGTTTTTGGCTGAAAATTTAAAGTAAACACAGGCAATTCATACAATATTAAAAAACACTTCTAAAAAAAGAAGTGTTTAAACATTCAATTTTACTTCCAAGCAAATTACTTCTGCCTTATCAAAACCAATCCACCTGTGATTTTCATCATAGCCACGACTAGCTAATTCATGACGAATCAACTTTTTTAGTGGTATTTTAGTGCGTAAAACATAACGTAATATCTCATCATCAACAATGGAGGAAAATAACCCAGTAATAGTATTTTAAAAGAATAAAATAAAACAGAATTATAGATTAAATAAAATTCACCACACTATCCAACGCCTCATCAAAATCTTTGTGTACAAAATTAGGGTGGTAATTAATAGTTGTAGTAACAGAGGAATGTCTATATAGTTTTTGTAGTATCTGAATATTTACACGATCTCTTGCAATAGAAGCAAAGGAATGACGCGCAATATGGTAACTTAGGTTTTTTTCAATCTTTGCTAATGTTGCAATCTTTTTTAAATGACGATTAAAACTTCGTGTAGTCGTTTGTGTTTTTCTCAAGATATCTTCAGGGTCTTTCATATTTGATTTCAATCCTGTCCTAAATAAATTTTGCATTACAACAAGCGGAAACACTTATAGGCGAAAACAAGGTACAAGAGTTAAAACAGAAAAGTAATGCTGTAAAAGAGTTAAACCCCAAAATTCATTTTATTGGTCATTTGCAAAGTAACAAAATTAAAGAAGTTCTTAAATGGACAAGTTGTATAGAATCTATTGATCGATTATCTGTCGCTCAAAAATTACAGCAAAGATTAATTCTTGAAGCAAAGGAGATAGTTATTTATAGACAAGAAAACACCTCCCTTGAAGAAAGTGAATTTGGGGTTTCACCAGACCAAACCATAGAACTTGTAAAAAAAATTGCTACATTTAAAAACATCCACATTAAAGGCCTTATGACTATTGATTTACTTAGTTCTGAGTCTACAGAAATAAGAAAATGTTTTCAGCTTTTAAAACAATTACAAGAAGAAATTAAAATTCTTATCTTGTCAAATGTGGAAATGAACGAATTGTCTATGGGAATGAGTGGCGACTTAGAAATTGTTATTGAAGAAGGGCTACAATTATACGTATAGGAACTGCCATTTTTGGCCAACGGATTTATCCAGACAGTTACTACTGGGATAAAACGGAACAACAAACGATATAAAACACGTACACCAAAATGTAGAGATTTTGGTGCGAAACCGAAACGTTTCTGTGTATTTATAAAGTGTTTTATAGAAACTTATTACAAGGATTTTTTAATGAAATCATCTTATAAATAAACGACAAATTTTGGTCCTTTGTTTAACTGTAAAGTCATTACTTATAATCCCCGTTTAGCATCGTCCAGATATTATATACAAGATTAAAACAATTTAAGAATAATAAAACTAAATCGTATGAATAGTAAATTAAGTAAATTTTTGATAAGCTGCGTTTGTTTCATAACATTGATAAGCTGCGTTAGCGAAAAAGAAGCAACGGATTATAAAATTGAGCAGAAGATTGCAAAAATAATGACGCAGTTGAGTTTAGAAGAGAAAGTGTCATTATGCCATGGTATTTCTGGATTTGAAGTTGGTGGTATCGATCGCCTGTCTATTCCAAAAATTAAAATGACCGATGGTCCGCAAGGAGTTCGTGGGCCAACATCCACTTATTTCCCTACAGGGATTGCAATGGCTTCCAGTTGGGATCCTAAACTTATACAGCTTTTGGGATCTGCTTTAGGAAGAGAGACTAAAGCTGCCGGCTGCAAAGTTCTTTTAGGTCCAGGAATTAATATTATGAGAACTCCCCTAAACGGTCGTAATTTTGAATATTTTGGGGAAGACCCATTGCTTGCTGGTAAGATTGCCGCAGGTTACATTTCTGGTGTGCAGAGTGAAGGTGTTGCTGCTTGTGTAAAGCATCTTTCAAATAACAACCAGGAAAAATGGAGAACAACGAACAGCTCAGAAGTGGATGAAAGAACTTTAAGAGAAACCTATCTATCTGCATTTAAAATAGCGTGCGATGAAGGAAATGTATGGGCTATAATGTCCGCATACAATAAAGTGAACGGGATATATAGTTCTGCGAATAAACAAATTCAATATGATATTCCAAAAACAGATTGGGGATGGGATGGTGCAATTATTTCAGACTGGGGAGGAACCCATGAAACAGAAGGAGCAGTAAATGGGGGATTGGATATCGAAATGCCTGGTGGAGAAAGAAATTATTTAGGCAAGCCCTATCTTGAAGGCTTAAAAAGTGGAAAATATGATCTAAAAACGCTCGATGATAAAGTGAAACGAGTATTACGATTAATCTATAGAACCACCATAGATTCTACATTAAACAAAGGGGAAGCAAACACCGTTGCGCATCAAAACATAGCACGAAAAGCGGCACAAGAAAGTATTGTTCTCTTAAAAAATGAAGATAATATTTTGCCAATTAATGTAGCTAAAATCAAATCAATTGCAGTAATAGGACCCAATGCTAATATGCAACATTCTATGGATGGTGTTCGTGGATCAGGTGGAAGTGGATCCGTAAATCCACCCTATGAAGTTACTCCTTTACAAGGATTAAAAAATAGTCTAGGAGATAAGGTTACCATTAACTTTGCAGAAGGTATTTCCTTTAAAAGTAATGCAGAAGTAATCCCAGCTGCACATTTATTTATTGACTATACAGCTAAAAAACAAGGCATAAAAGCAACCTATTTTGATTCTGTTAATCTAACAGGAAAAGAAATACTTTCTCGAGAGGAAACTACCTTAAATCACATCTGGACAAATCAGGTTTTAACAGAAAAAATTAGCCCTAAAACATTTTCGGCTCGATGGACAACAACCTTAGTTCCTCATAAAACAGGTAGGTATAAAATTGGTGTTGAAAGTGATGATGGGTCTAGGCTGTTTATCAACAATCAATTAGTAGTTAATAATTGGAGAGAGCAAGGAATGCATGTAGAATCAGAAGAGTATTATTTTGAAAAAGACAAAACGTACGACATTAAAGTAGAGTATTTTCAGGCTGGTGGAGAAGCAGGAATTAAATTAATTTGGGAATTTCTAGATAATAATTCAAATAAATTGGACGAAGCTCTAAAAATAGCAAAAGAAGCAGACATTGTCCTCTTTTTTGGAGGAACGAATCATACTTATGACACGGAATCACTGGGATGGGGAGATGTGCCTGGAGCAGACCGACCTGATTTAGAGCTTATAGGAAATCAAAAAGAATTGATCAAACAACTAACAGAAGTAAATCCTAATGTAGTTGTAGTACTTATTGGTGGCGGACCTCTTTCAGTGGAAACTTGGATAGATAAAGTTAAAGGAGTCTTTATGGCTTGGTATCCAGGTCAGGAAGGTGGAAATGCTATTGCAGATTTATTATTAGGAAAAGTAAACCCCTCTGCCAAATTGCCTTGTACTTTTGGAAAAAAACTAAACGACTATGCTTGTCATAGTAATGGAAACTATCCAGGCACAGGTAATAATGGAATTGTAAATTATGATGAAGGCATATTTGTTGGTTATCGCTGGTTCGAAAAAGAAAGTATCAAACCCCGTTTCCCTTTTGGATATGGGTTATCTTATACAGATTTTGAATTGAGTAAGCTAGGTCTATCTCAAGGAAAAAACAGGAAGCTTACTATAAATGTTACTATAAAAAATAGCGGAAAGATTGACGGCGCTGAAGTTATTCAACTGTATGTATCTGATAAAGAAGCCTCACTTCCTAGACCTTTAAAAGAACTAAAAGGTTTTCAAAAAGTAAAATTAAAATCAGGAGAAAAACAAACCATAGAAATGACTCTTAATGAAGCAGATTTTTCATTTTATAATCCAGAAAAAGGAGCATGGGTATTTGAACCTGGCGAATTCGAAATTAGTCTAGGTGTTTCTTCAGAAGACATTAGATTAAAAACAGATATTGAAATTAATTAGTCCTGAGAAGATGGGGGGGAACATTGCATAAGATACATCTATAAAATAGTGTTTTAGTGCACTATTAAAATACAAATAGTTAATTAGATGTAAAACATTTATAGCGGAAGTTATAGCGCAGTCTAACGTCTCGGATTTACATAGTAGGTAAAAACAAGCAATTGGGTATTTGAGTTGCTATATTTCATTAAGAGACTTAAGAAAGTGGACTAACCGCCTTGTTTCTTTAAGATAGCTTTTCTTTAAAAAGGAAATACTCTCTATTATACTTATTTCAATTTGTTTTGGCGCCTATTAAATACAACTTATTTCAGTAAATTTAAAACTTAAATGGTATGACGAATGTTTTATTTTCAAAGGGTTTTCATCTACATAAACAATCTTCTGACTATATAGATATTGTGCTAATTTTAAGAATAATATCCCGTATTCTCAAAACATTAATAAACACAAACCCGTTTTGTTACTTTTAAAACCTACAATATCATTCTTAAACTCCTTGAGAACTTGAGATTGATAATAATAAGCATTAATTATTTCTTTTGATACATCAATTCCTACTATTTCTTTGTAATTTTTATACTTAAGTAAATAAATATATTGCTTTAACTACTTCCTTTATCGGGAGATTTAGCTCCTCATATCCCAAATGGTTCTTGGCAACTTTATAGAAAGAGAGGACTCCTATGTTTACTGGAGCTTTAAATCTAAAACACGTTATTGTTCTCCTCTTTTTCTAATTAAAGATATTTAAGACAAACTAAAGAAACATGTTGTGGGTAACCTAATAAATATTAACAAATGAAATTAAAACAGTATCTAATAATTGCCTTAATTACATCCTTTTGTGCAGGTTGAGCTGAAAAGTCGAAAATAAATAAAATTAAGGTAACTGATCATGGTATAATTCCCAATACAAAACAAAGTATTACTTCAAAAATCAATAAACGTACAAAAAACTTGAATGATGAGCAAGTAACTATCGTTTTCCCAAATGGTAGATACGATTTTTACCCTGATTCAAGTTATTTTAAGTCTTATTTTGAAACGAATACCTACGATGTAAATCCAAAAAGATTGGCAATTCTCCTTGAAGGGAAAAAGAACATTACTATAGATACTCAGGTTTCAGATTTTATTTACCATGGACATATCAGCCTTTTACATTAGATAATACTGAAAATATCAAGATAAAAAATGTAAATATCGATTGGGATCAACCCCTTACGGCTGAATCAGAAGTTATTGAATCTGATTCAACACACATTCTTATCAAAATTGACACAACCCAGTTTCCCTATATAGTTCATGAAAAAGGAATAACATTTGCCGCTGATGATTGGAAAGCTGAATGGAAACTATCGGGTGGCTCATGGTTAATGGAGTTCAATAAAGGACATATTATCCCTACATTTACAGGTGATCACGGAACTGTTAATGGAGATTTGAAAAATGTAAAGTATTCAGAAGTAAAACCAGGTTTTGTATTAATGGAGGGGAATTTCACAAAAACTCCACCGGCTGTCTAATAGCGAGTAGTTGTTTAGGAATAGCAAAAGAGAAGAAATTTTCAGTAACCTATTACCCAGAAGGATACGAACGAAATATTGCCAGAGTACAAAGTACACAAGGCAGGTCTATGAAAGCCAAACGACAAAATACAGTTGAGCCCGTTTTTGGAACGCTTACCCAGTTTATGGGACTTCGAAAGATCAATACCATAGGAATACAGCAAGCCAATAAGGAAATGTAAAAGTCAGCCATCGCCTATAATTTGAAGAAATACCTAAAATTTATTTCCAAAACCGTAAAAAGTGATGCCAAGGCAATGAGGCATTTGTGTTTTTTCACTAAAACGCTTTTTTAAGCTTCATATAATCCAACTAGAGGGAGTGTAATTTCCTTGCATACATCCTTTAAAGAAATAAAAGTCCTTTAAAAAGGAACTTTTTAGATGATTATTTCTGATTTTTAGTGGCTTGTGCAACGGTTACCCTTATTGTGGCAAGTTATTTATTCAGTATGAGGCTGAATAATTTTATATTCTTTATCATATCGATTGAGGTTCCATTGTTTCCAAACGGCCCCTTCCAAAAATACCGGGTGAGGCAGGCCAACATCCCAATTCCCAAGTTTCTGTAACAATTCTTTTGTTTTTTCAATATTCTTTAAAGAAACATTGTTTTGCTCGGAAATATCAGTTGGTAAATAATATAACAAAGGTAAACGATCTGGAAGCCTTACTAATTTCCAATCACCATCACGTATTGCAGCACTAAAAGTAAAACGCCATTTTAGTTCTTGGTGTGGCAAAGTAGTATCTTCTTCTAATATATATGGAAATAAGTTTACTCCACTATAATTATCTTCTTCCTGAGTTTCTCTCCCAGCCAATTCAAGAAAAGTAGGCATAATATCTAGCGAAGAAACTGGATGACTATATATTTTTCCTGCTTCCAGTGTATTAGGCCAATTAAAAACAAAAGGAACGTGAATCCCTCCCTCTAATAATATTCCTTTTTGCCCATTATATGGCGCATTTATGGAAGCATTAGAATCAACTGGGCCACCATTATCACTAATAAAAATGATTAATGTATTCTCTCTTAGGCCTTGTTGGTTTACTTCAGCTATAATTTTACCAATATTTACATCTAATCGATGGACCATAGCTGCATAAGTACGTCTTTTAATATCTTTTATATGACTATATAATTCAAGGTCTTCTTTTGTAGCTTGCATAGGAGTGTGTGGAGCATTAAATGAAGCAAACAAGAAGAATGGATGACCTTTATGCCTTTTAATAAATTCAACGCATTCATCTCCCTTGTCATCTGTAATGTAAGTTATAGGCTTAGGCTTTTTATAATTACATTCAATCGGTGATTGATATCCTTTTCCATCAGGAGAAGAAGTGAAATAATTATGACCACCTCCCGTATATCCCCAAAATTCGTCAAACCCTCTCTTTAGTGGATGAAACTGGGGTTTCTCTCCTAGATGCCATTTTCCAATAAGACCACTTGTATATCCTAAAGGTTTCAGTTCATCTGCTATTGTTTTTTGAGATAGTGGTAATCCAAGATATTGAGAATCAAAACCAGGCTGATTACCATCAATGTTATTGTCATGTCCAAACTCTACTTGGTTAATACCAGTCAGTAAGCCGGCACGGGAAGGACTGCAAACGGGTGAAGAAACATACCCCTCAGTAAACCTTACTCCTGTAAATGCAAGCTGATCAATATTTGGAGTTTTAATTTGGGTGCTTCCGTTAAAACTGAGATCAGCGAATCCAAGGTCATCTGCTACAATTAAAATAAAGTTGGGTTTATTAGTTGACGACTGAATATTGCTATTTTCAGTCATTGGTGAATTCTGATTAATTTGTGCACATAGAGAAATTGAGCAAAAAAAAGCAATTTGATATATTATTGTTTTATGCATATAGATAATTTTTAATTTGCCACAAGGTTTAGTATAGGAAATGTAGGGCAGTTAAAAAGCACTTTCGTTTCGGTTTATTACTTAGCTAAATATAAATATTTTGCTTTTATTTTTTTCTTAAACGCCAAATTTTATATTTAGCGACTTTGTAAATAAACACAGACCTTTCGGATAAACCACAAAAGCCCTATGTTTTTTATATACTGTTGAACTAATCCTCGTTACCTAGGACGCTTTTTTTAATAACTTAAAAATAGTTAAATTTAGGGTTCAAAATTAAATAAGATGTATAAAAAAAAGTAATACAATTTTAGAGACCGCTTTAGTGCAGGTTCCTGATTTTTTTATTGTCGTTAAAAAATGAACTCAAAGCTTTGCTATTAATGGTAAAGCACCAAGTACATTAAACAATTATCTACGCTGTTTAGCCCACATTACCTTACATTTTAAGGTGTGTCCAGAGGCTTTAGACAATGAACAAATCAATGATTATCTTTTCCATTACCAGAACCTTCACAAAACCCCCTCTGAAAGTTTTTTTAAGCATACCGTTTTCGGGCTCCGAGCCATTTATAAGGTACTGGGTATGGAGCAAAAACGCATAGCGCTTCCTCAAATAAAAAAGTAGAAAGATTTACCTATTGTACTTCACAAACAAGAAGTTCGAGAATTATTAAAGGCACCTAAGTATCTTAAACATCGCCTTATTTTAGGCATGCTGTACGGTTGTGGTTTACGCAGTTATGAGCTGTGTGGGCTGCTTCAATCTGATGTTGATTTTCCACAGAAAAACCATTAATTAATTGCTCTCTGGTCATTCGAAGGCCGTCATCTTCAATGTGAAGTGAACCTCCAATTGAGCCATAATTCTCGAACATTAAAGTAACTTTTTTAGCGTCCGCATCTTATGAGTTTTGTAATAATTCAGAAACTGCGGTTTCTTATCTAGCAACTAACTCAGTACCTAATCTGTCAATTATTCCAGCATCTACACTAAAGTAGAAATAGTTGCGCGTAAATAAATTAATAAGTCTGGCGGAGAAACGAATTCTTCCACTAACTGAAATAAAGAACTATAATTCCTAAAGTCTCTGTTGGTCATTAAA
>Ga0209632_10000583_pt1 | contig 37620 bp, 33 predicted proteins | sample COG_10_FD_184754 | JGI IMG/M metagenome (GOLD analysis project Ga0209632, IMG submission 184754) | Pelagic Microbial community sample from North Sea - COGITO 998_met_10 (SPAdes) (version 2) | ecosystem: Environmental > Aquatic > Marine > Neritic zone/Coastal water | place: Helgoland, sampling... | reverse complement strand
AAAAAATGTACGACACAGCAGCATCAAAAATATACAGCGTACCCGCCGAGCCTTGGGGCAACCCAACGTGGGAAGCGGGTAAGGTTCGCTCACTTCTCCAATGGGACGGCGTGGTCTACTACAGCGTCCTCGACAGCTACGCTGATGGGTTCAAAGCCTCAGTCTCAGGCGAGGCTGTCGTCACGAACAAGTACGTCTTGCAGCAAATCGCTGAACGCTCGCCTAAAATCATGGGTGACGCAACGAACAAAGCCGCGCTGGGCGTGAACGAAGGCACAAGCGCGTCGGCAATCGCCACTGACAAGGCGACATACGAAGCCGCCTAAAGGAAATAGCATGGCCGAGGTCACGACGTACAGATTGTCTAAACCAGAGATCGAAGCCATGCTGCAACAAGCGGCCCAGCAAGGTGCGCGTGAAGCTCTCACACGCATAGGCTTGTCCGACGACAACGCCCCTCACGACGTAAGAGAACTGCGCCAGCTCATAGACGGCTGGCGCGACATTAAATCAACAGCCCTCAAGACATTAGTACGCTGGTGCATACTTGGCATCCTCGGCGTTCTGTCTGTCGGCGCATATGTGACATTAGGCAAATGACCCCCAAACAAAAACAAGTCGCAATAGACGCCATGCTCAAGTCGAAGGGCTGGCAAGTAATTAAAGACGAGATGGAGAAATCCATTCTCCAAGCAGCATATCAACTATGCGATGGCCCAGCCATGACCATAGAAGACGTGCATTTTCGTCGCGGTTCCATGTGGGCCGCGAGGAAGTTTGTCGACCTCCCTTCTGTAGTCAGCCAAGTCTTGAACAACAATATCTTGATGGACGCCGCCAACAGGGGCGAGCTTAAAGAGAGCGCCACGGCCCTCTAAACACATCCCGCTACGGCTGGAAAGGAAAGACAATGGCAGAACAAGACGACGCAATGATTGCGCAAATGGCAGCGCAGCAACTAGGCCCAGCGCCAGCACCCGATGGACAACCAGCCCCCGTACCAGCAGGCCCACCGCAGCCAGCACCCCCCGTCGACACCCCGCCCACTGATATGGAAAAGGTGCAAGAGATTGCTGGCCCTCAGACTGAAGGCGACAATCTACACGAAGAGAGCTTTATCAACGTCGATATGGGCGACGGGCGAAAGCAGACGTTCTCAGCTTCACAGATTGCTGGCATGAGTAATCGCTATAAGACGTTGAACCATGACAACGCCACGCGCATTAAGCCAATCCAGCCTGCTATCAATATGATTGAAAGCGTGATGGCCAACGCCAAAGCTGCTGGACACAATGTATCTGGCGACGACATGGCCCAGTTCCTTCAGGCCTCAATGGAAGCGTACACTAAGAACCCCACTTTGGGCGACCAGCGCGACGTAACTCCTGATCGACCTGATGGGAACAGCGCGGCTTTGGAAGTCGACGACGAGATCGCGCAATGGGAGCGCGACAACTCAGTCGAGCTGCCGCCCATGTACCGCCAAGGTATGCAGCTCATTCAGCAGCTCCAAGAAGAAAACGGACAGATGAAGGGCATGATGCAAGACATGATGTCCAGAGCGAACGGCATCAATCAAGAGGCGAAGTCAGCGTTAGACGAGGCTGGTCAGCAGTCAAATAGCGCATACAAGATGAAAGCTGCGAACAACTTAAATCAAATGCAGCAAGCCCTTAATCTGCCAGACGAAGCGCAAGATGACTTTTTTAACTTTGCTTATGGCCGTGGGTACAACGAAGACGACTTTATTGACCCAGAGCTGACATACAAGATCGGGCAAGACTTTGCGGCGAACCGTAACGCGCCTGAGATGGAACGGCTCCGCGCCATGAACGAACGACGCCAAGCCTTTACTGGCTCGGTCAATCCTATGCCGTCTGGCGGCAGTGCGGCTGCGTCTGCCCCAAGCGCAGACCAAGGATTTATGGATGCCTTAACCGCACAAGCCATGCAAAAGCGCGGTCTAGCGTAAAAAATGCAAAATTGCGGTCTAGCGTAATATGACGCGCACACCATAAAGACACGGCATGACGTACACGCCATAAAAAAATAGAGGGGGGGGACGACAGCCCCCCTTTTTTTTGCTTTAATGCACAAGACAGACAAAGTTCGCGCCACGGCCCGAACGTCTGACAGACATAGGTACGACAAGTCTTAGTCGCTGAAGCCGCGAGACTGTTACTGCCCCACCCCACACACCTCTTAACACAGGAGCAATAGCTATGACTGCTATTCAAGGACTTCGCGGGACTGGCCAGTTTACGACTGACTTTCGCCCCACCAACTATCGTGAATTATTTACGCTCTTAGAACCAAATGGCAGCGCACCCCTACAAGCATTGCTGTCTATGACGGGTTCCGAAAGCACGGATGACCCGAAGTACAACCACTACAGAGACGAGCTTCCAGATCGCAAGCTGACAGTCAACGGTGCGGTTGCATCGACTTCGACTGCCGCTTTCACTATTGATGCTTCCAACGTAGACAAAAACTTTGTCGTACCGGGAACCATCTTGATTAACGTCGCTACTGGCGAAGTTATGCGTGCGACTGCCGCAGTGAATGGTTCAAACTCAATCGCGGTTGAGCGTAACATCGGTGGAACTACACACCAAATTGCTGATAATGCGGATATTATTATCGGTGGGTTTGCGGATACTGAAGGCGGGTCAGCCCCGACTGCAATCTCGTTCGACCCGACTATGGATTTTAACTTCACACAAATCTTTAAGTCGAGCGTACAGGTCACAGGTACATTGCAGAACACCTATCTGCGTACTGGCGACAAAGAGCAAGAGCAGCTAACCAAAGCACTCAAGATGCACATGTCCGACATCGAACGGGCCATGTTCTTCGGGAAGCGTGCCGAGGTCAACGGCTCGACTGCATCGCCCCTTCGTTTCACAGGTGGTCTGCGTAACAGCATCACTGGTGTAACCGATGGCGCAAGCTACGGTGCTTCGTCCAACGTAATCACAGAGAAAGAATTTGATCGCCTTCTGATCGAAAACATCTTTGCTTACGGCGGCAATGAGAAGGTCGCGTTCTGTGGCGCTCGCGTGATTTCCAATCTTATGGAAATCGGCAAGAACCGCTGGCAACCAACTCAGATCGACAACGCTTATGGCGTAAGTCTTTCGCGGTACACCACATACGCTGGCGACTTGCTGGTCTACATGCACCCGATGTTCCGTCAGATACCGGGTCTGGATCAAGAGATGATTATTCTCGACATGAGCGAGCTGAAGTATCGCTACATGCAGGGTCGTGACACTCAGTTGATCCGTGACATCCAAGCGCCAGACTTCGATGGTGTGAAGCACATGTACCAAACCGAATGTGGCTTGGAAATGTTGCAGTCCAAAGTACACCACCGCATCAAGGGTTGGAGCGCCGTCTCCTAAGTGAGGACGAACCAATCTTAAAAACTTTGTAGGATGGGGCTGTGAGAAATTGCAGCCCCATTCTTTTGGAGACAACATGTCTGATAAAATACAAGCCGCTAAAGTAAAGGCCAAATCTAAAAGGGCTAAAGTCGCCGCAGCACCAGTACGTGCGCTGCCGTCTAAGGCTTTATTCGTTTCAAGCAACCCAGAAATAACAGCGTTTCCGATTACCGTAGTCGGTGAAGAAATACGTCCAAGGTTCTGCAATGAGCAAGAATACCTAACTTGGGCTGTACCCGACCACTTGGTTGAGCGTTTTGCAATGCACGAGTTTGTGGTGCAGGGCCGCATTACGCGAGCGGAGGAAGACTAATGGCATACCGCACCTACGATAGCGCGACTATAACAGGCAAGCTGCCTGCGAACGACGAGCCTCGTCACGACGACGAAAACGGCAAGTCAGTCGTCGGTGCGGTAGACTTGCGTCGTGACATAGACGCCACCCTAATTAAGACCGCCGACACAGCTTGGCGCGAAGGCGACCAAGCCCGTGAGAAGCGTAACCGTTTTTCTGGCAACAACCCGCACCTCAACTCGCCATACTCCAACCTTGAAGCCTTGGTCATGCAGTCGCTACGTCGCTACGGCGACATGCACCCCGGCACTGTCGACGGCGAAGTAATGATGATGTTCATAGAGTTTGCGAACCTCGTCATAGAAGACTTGCGTGGTCATCCTTACTGGGACAACCCAGAGATAAACTACTACACGCACCCATCTGAAGTCATGCCAATCCCTGACAACATTATGGTTTCGGGTCTGCTGTATCACTACGCAGTTCAACAGCAGTCGAACAAGATCGAAGCCTACGGCCCGATGTATTTTAAAATGATGAACCGCGTTTTGTACCACCGCAAGTATGGCAGTGGCCCAATCGAAGTCAGCCCGTGGGACGTATCCCAAAGGCCGACAGGCACGCAATCTTACAACACTGGGAGATAACTATTGTCCACGACATACGCTCCCAGCGGGGTAAAAGTTAAGGTCTACCCCTACGAGGACTTCCAAGGCATTGACGCAAGTCGTGACGTTGGCGCTCTCGACACAGGTAAGAAGCAGCACATGTTTCGCATCCAAGACGGCTATGCCGACTGGCGCGGTACAATGGTGCGCGACCCCGGAGCCATTAGTCGCACGGAAACAAACAAGTACATCAAGCACGTCAATTTCTTTGGCCGCGACTTGGCTGTCTGGGCGCAAGTCGATGGCGGTGGCACAACCTTAAAATCAGAACGCCAGCACATTAAGCCAGAGGTTTACCCCAAGGCGGCGGTTGTCACCTCGACAATCTTTAACGACCAAGTCGTATTCGCAAGCCGTGATTATGGGATGTATAAGTATAACGGGTTTAAGTGGGCAGACATTACTGCGAACAGCGACCCACGCCCTGCCTTTATTGTTTCGATACAGCGGCGTCTTGCTATCGCGGGTATGCCCGGAAAGCGTACCGTCATAGACTTTAGCCGAGTAGACGAGGGCGAAATATTTACAACTGACGAAGACGCTAACTCACCTTCTGTCTTAAAAGCCGCAGACATTGACGTCGGCAACATCATCGGCACGGCTGACGAGATTACAGGACTTGGCGTTTTTGAAAACTCACGCCTTGCTGTGTTTACCAACGACAAGACGTTAGTGTACGAAATACACCCAGACTACACCCAGTGGCAGATCAACGACAAAGCTAACGTCAACGTCGGTTGCATCAGCCACAACACAATTAAGATGGCTGGCGCAGACTTAATGTTCTGCGCACGCGACGGCGTACACTCATTGCGGCGTTCAGAAACAAACGGCGTTACTCTTTACACTGTTCCAATGAGTAACAAGATTGACCTGACGTATCGGGAGCTGCTGAGCCATGTGGACGACTTTGAAAGCATCAATGCTTTCTACGATCAGGACGAAGGCCAGTACCACATATTTTTTCCGTTCTCGGATCAGATAACCAAGCGACTAACGCTATCGCTAAACCCAATGAAAGGCGGCGAAAGCAAATGGTCGACGGGCGAGTTTCTTAACGCATCATGCGGCAGGCAGCTTGGCGGCACTACACTGATGGGAACGCCCGGAGGAATTTGGGATAGAAGTAGTGTTGAGGACTTAGTTACCGACAGCCCAGAAATGGTAGTCGACACACCAATACTTTGGCAGGGCGCGATTAACGACACGAAGGAAAGCTACAGCTTCATTCTTCAAGCCACAGGCAAAGGTGAGTTACAAATCGAGGCGTTCGACGAGCGTGGCCGATACCTTTCAGCCATGCAGTTTCTCATTGAGGGCGACGGCGCAGAGAACAAATTCCCAGACGTGCCGCTCAACCGACAATACGAACGCAAGTTTGAGCATAGATACCGAGGCGTTCAGTTTCGTTTCACCACAAAAGGCAAGGGGCTGTTGAAAATCATCGGCTTCGCCGTGACCGTTAGGAGTTAGACAATGGCACGACTTAGACAGCAACACCCGCAAAACTACGTCAACAGTGGCAACATCCACACTGATTTTGAAAACGTAATCCGTTATCTTAACACGGCAGAACTTGGCGACAAAACTATATCAGAGTTGATGGCGACCATCTTTAACGAAGAGGGCGTGTTCGACGGGCCTATCCAAATGCGTCTCGACGCCACCGCAGGCATCCAATATCGCATCGGCCAATACTCTGGCGCGGAAACTGGCTGGGTCACAATCGCAGACGTCTCGACGTTTCGTGGTACGGCAGGCGCATCAGTCGGCAACGTCGAAGGCCCGTTCTTCTTTGGACGCGCTGACGTATTGATCGGTGGGCCAATCTCCGCGCTTACCGTTACAGCAGGCGGTGCGAACTACGCGACTGTGCCCACGGTCACAATCTCTGACCCGCAAGAAACTACAGGCACAACAGCAACCGCCACCGCCACACTGACAGCCGACGCAGTCACATCAATCACAATCACTAACGCTGGCTCTGGATACACAGCAGCCCCAACCGTCACCATTACTGGTGGCAGCGGATCAGGCGCAACGGCAACGGGTACAATCGGTGCGGCCAACAGCGTTATTGGCTATTCGTTCGACCCATCGACAGAGAACATTGTCGTCTATCGCAACGGTCTACTTTTGCACGACACAACGACAGCCAACACAGCAGCGCAGTACAGCTACGACACAACCGCCAACACAATAACTCTTGCGGCGACTACCCCTGCTGTAGCCCTTGGCGACAAGGTAAGCGTTTACTCTATTCGCTCGCAGTCGGTCACGAACTTCCGTCGTGTCGATAACGAAATCTCTGGCTCGACTACACTGGTTTCGTTCGTCCACACTGACGACGAGAAAATCCTAGTCTGGCGCAACGGCATCTTGCAGCAACCGGGCGGTAGTGCAGACTACTTGTCTTCGTCCACGTCAGACACAATTACCTTTGTCGACACTTCCAACCAGCTAACGACTGGCGACAAGGTCACGATTATGACTGTCGAAAACCAGTCACTCAAGACCGTGGCTGGGATGATGTTTGAGGACGAATACACCAACGCCGCAGGCTACATCAACTACGCCAAAGTAGCAGTCCAAGACAACGAAATCCCGCAGGCCAAAGTATCTGCGCTGGCAAACACCCTGCTCAACAAAGCCAACATTCTGTCGCAGTCTGCGACCCCGACTAGCCCTGCGACTGGAGACTTGTGGCTCGACACGTCCCTGACACCAGCGATCCTAAAATTCTACGAAGGTACGCAGTGGCTAGAGACTAGCCCAGAAAGCTCACTGCCTACGTTCGTGCAGACTAACGCAAACCAGTACGTGCGCGTCAACGGCACAGGTACAGGGCTACAATACGGCGACATCGACTTCTCGTCCGTCGTCCCCAAGACTTACATGGGCGCAGCCAACGGCGTCGCAACGCTAGACAGTTCGGGCAACCTACCAGTCACGCAGCTACCCGAAACCTTCTCAACTGTGTCGATCCCATTCTTCAGCGTCCACGAAGACAGCAGCGCAAGCATCGGCAACAAGACTTACTACCTGTCGCGCATCTGGAAACAGACAATCCGCATCGACGGCATCGCATACAAACTTTCGTCTGGCACTTGCACACTACAACTCTCAGTCGACGGGGTTGCAGTCGGCAGCACTTACTCTGCGACGTCGAGCTTGCAGTCTGACAACATCGCCACGGTAATCGAAGTCAACGGGACTGTGGCAAGCAAACGAATTGAGCTGATCGTAACAAACAACTCTTCGGGGCAGAGCCTTGAGGTGTGCATCGCAGCCGCGACAGTCAACGTATAAGGAGAAAGATCATGGCAGGGCCAAGAAAAGGTGAGAGCAACGCAAACTTTCTTCGTCGCGTAAATAAAGGTTTGGGGCCAGACAGCCAAATATCTCAGTCTGACATCCAAGACTTTGACGAGTATGACCGCCAACACGCAAGGAACCGTGCGTACTTTTACTTAAAGAATGGGCAAAACCTCCCTGACTTCATGGCTAACGACCCCACCTTTCAAAAAATGCGATTGAAGGACGACATGGGGCGCAGCGCGGAAAATCAACCCGCTGGCAAGATGGACGCACTAATGCAATTTATGCAAGGTCGCGGCGACGAAATGGAAATCCCCGACGCCAAGGCCTTTCAGGGACCGCAAGGTCCAGACATGAATGGCATCATGCAGTGGATAAATAGCCGTGACATGCCCGGAGTTTCAGAAGAACTTCGTGGCCTCGCAGCGAACGCAGCTTTAGAATACTTAGGCAACACCCCAGAGCGCGACACTAGAGAAGGTTTGGAAGCTAACTTTAACAAACTTGTAAACAGAATGTCCCCCGGAGAGCGAGCCGAGCGCAAAGCGAAGGGCTACAATATGAAGTTCGGAGAGCCTGCGCAACTTCCCGTCGACGAGAACGGCGTTGTTGCAGTCTTAGATAGCGACGACGCAATCCACTACGAGCGCATGGACGGTGGCGACACGAACATCGCTTACACGGAGCCGGGAGAAATGGTTTTGCCTAAAGCTGTTGGCGACAGGCATCCAAGAGTTCGAGAAGCGATTGCAGAAGCAATCCGTTTTGAGGGCGGCGACGAACAACAGTACATAGCTGGCAACCCAAAAGGAAACTACGACGAAGTCACAGGCGCACAAAAGTTTTCTTGGTACGACAAACTGGTAGATATTGGCGACTACGTCGCCAACAAACCGTGGGCGCAGTCTACCTTAACTGGCCTGACTACCGCTGGCATTGGGAAGCTGTCTGGTCAGGACACAAAGACTGCGCTTTACACAGGTCTGGGCGCTGGGCTTGGCTCTTACGCTGGCCGAGGCATCGGCAACATGTTAGAGACAACGACGGAAACGGAAGCACGAAAAGCCAGACCCGAATATAACACCCTAAAAGGCAAAGATGAAGGCTACGAAGCCACTTTAGACGACGTCAAAGCCTCGCTAAAACAAGCTCTTAGTAATACTGTAGGCAATAGAGCCGCAAACTATGGCGCGACGGCTGGCCTCACGCTTGGTCAGCAAATGGCCCCACCTCCCAAGAACAACTATACCGCTCCTAACATGCCTGCGCCAACAATACCTAGTATTGTGGACAACGAATACTACGATCAGTTTAAGCCGAACCAGCAGGCAAACATTTCGGCCACGATACCCCAGCCTAACCCTGTCGCTCCCATGAATATGTCTTACTTGCCAGAGGGCGTGACGTATCAAGACAAAGTGCGCGACAGGGAAACTGGCGGCTACAATTACCAAAATTCAAGTAGGCAAGATCAGAGTGCTTTTGCTCGCGCCATTGCGGGTACTACTGCACGTCGCGGTAGAGGATTTGGGAATATGATACTGGTATGAGCGAAGCAGTTCGCACCGCAGAGGCAAGCGACATAGACAAATGCGTAACCCTTGCTTTCGATATGATAGCGGAGGGCTACTACAAAGAATACGACGTAGACGCCGACGACATGATGGCGCACGCAAAACTAACATACGAGCAGCCAGACTGGATGTTTATGGTTTACGAGAAAGAAGGTGAGATTGTGGGTTTCTTTTCAGCACAAATATCCAAGACCTTCTTTGGTAGTGACCTGATAGCTGAGCAAAAGCTAATGTATATTACCCCCGCCCATCGGGGGAACCTCAAGGTTCCTATGAGCTTTATGCGAGAGTTTAGAAGCTGGGCATCGCTAAACAAATGCAAGGGCATATTCTTTGAGCCGACTGTCAGTATCCACGCAGGATTTGATATTATAGCTAAGCGACTAGGCTACGACTACGTCGGCCCGACGTATGGGAGAGCGCCATGATCCGCTTGGCAACTCTTGAAGACGTGGCAGAACTGGCCGTGCTTGGTGAGGTTATGCACAGCGAGGGTGTGTTTTCAAACCACGACTTCGACGAAGACAAAGTTAAGTTTATGCTAAAGTCTTACATTGAAAGCGACGAAAAACTGAGCTTGGTAGACGAAGACACTGTGGCTAACGACGGCATAACAGGCATGTTCTTTGCCAACTTGAGTAAACATTATTTCGGTCAAACTACGCTGGCGATAGAGCAGAACATGTATATACATCCGTTGCATCGTGGCGGGTCGACGGCTCAGCGATTTATGAAAAAGTTTGAGCATTGGGCAAGATACAACGACGCTGAAGTTCTACTGTTTATGCCCTGCAACAATGGCGTCCGTAATGGCTGGGACAAGTTTGCTCAAAAGAACGGCTACACCCAGACGGGCTACATTTTTCAGAAGGACTTATAGTATGTGCAGCGGCGGTAGCGACGACGACAGCAGTGACAACAATGTCGCTGGAAACCCAGACCTAAAGACAAGCAAGCGCCCAAAGACGCGGCCCGATAACTTGCAAAAACCCAAGTATCCAAATACGAACGACGGTGGCGACAGCGACCTTGAAGCACAGGTCAGGGCTGCGGAAGAACGAGAAGCCATTATCAATGCTGAGCTGGCGAAGAAAGGCTATTCATCCACTTACAAAGGAACTAATGCGGTAGGTAGAGACGGCCAGCCTATAAAATCTGGTAAGTACGCCGAAGCGGAAGACACGATTAGCCGCAACTACGATAACAAATTAGCTTACCAAGTAGCTTACGACAAAGCGAAAGCTAACTGGGACAAATCCAACACTGGTCTGCCCTTTATCGACCAAGACTTAATCAACGTCGGTATGGGCAAGGGCGGTTATTTGTTGGACGGGTTTGACCCGACTAACGCGGAAATGGGGTACGGGCCACCGACGCTAAAAAATCAACAGGCAGCGACTAAGATGCTGGCCGAGCTGATGCGCCAAAAATACGGTGGCGGCACAAAGTATTCGTTCCCCGGCTCTGACTTTGACGATCCTTTGGGAAACGCTCTTGGCTCTACAATTAAAGAAACTTTCAAAGGCTCTGGGTATAACAACCGCACAAACCAATCCAGCTTTGACGATCTGGCTGACGCTTACAACAAACCGTTTAAAAACCACCTTGCTTCCGACGTTGCTGGCAACGTGGGAACAAATACTTTTGGCTCTAGGTTTGGAACGGGTCTTGGCAACCTGATCGAAGGAATAGTTCTTGGACAAGTGCTTGGGCCTGTCGGCAGCTTGATTGGAACTGGCACGAACTACGAAACAATGAACACATACGGGCCTCGTGTGGAGGGGTGGGAAGGTACGGCCAGCACTGCGAGCTTTGACTACGGCAATGCGCTAGGGGGCGCTCTTGGCGACTTCGCGGCTGGCAAAGCGGTTCCAGCAGTGGCACAGGAAATTTACGACAGTACGGGCAGTGTCGGCAAAGCAACGGCTGGCGCAGTGGCGACAGGTGTGGGTCTGACCGAAGGCATTGGCTCTTACGTCGGCGGCAAAATGCAAGATGTATCCCCAGGAATTATGAGCAGCGACATCAAGACGCCTTGGGAAGCACGCACCAAACAACAACAAAACCAAGAGGAAGCTGGCGGGTTTGGAGCAAGCCTTACTGAAGGATCAGATAATAGTTCTGTTGCAACCCCCGCCCCGCGAGAAACCCCTGCCATCTCTACATTGCAAAACACAGGCCTATCAGCCGTGTCTGGGGACGTGGCGGCTGGCTCACCAGACTTTGATTGGCAAGCGTGGCTCTTAGCCAACGCCAAGAAAGCGAACCCTAATAGTTCGCAGCCAACTGGCCTAGATGGGTCGCCCACTATTTCTGCGTCTAACAATCCGTTGTTCAGTGCGCAGCCAGATATGAACGGAGTTCGCTACCTTCAGCAGGGTGGGACGAACCGCAACTACGGAACTGCTATGATGCAGCCAATGAACAGTATGCAGCAATCACGCAGTAAACGACGCAGTGGATTAAACGACAAGCGCATTGGCGTAGTCATAGGATAGGAGATACCCGATGGGTGGAAGATCAAGAGCGCCAGCACCAACACCAGCGCCAGCAGTCGTAAAGCCAGCGCCGACAGTAGTCGAGACAACGCCAGAAGGCGGGTTTGCAAAACAGTTCATCACAAACGCTTCCCCAAGCACAAGTGGCGAAGGCATCCCTGACAACCAGCGGGATTACAGGCAAGAAACAGGCTCTAACTCTGCTATTCCGGGCATGGGCGACGACGACATAGCGATGGGCGATGGCAGCGAACAGTTTATCTCTGCACCTTTTGAGCAGCGTGGAGCGACCAGTTACTTAGGAAGTACCTACGACGAAGCTGGGACCAACCTACCAAGTATGGACTTAGTCGTTCCGAACCAAAACCCGCAAGCTACGGGAGAAGGCGGCGAGAACTTTGGAAGCCGCTTGACGGGATCAGAGGCGGGGACCGTAGGTCTGCCAGACCCGTCTGGCACAATCCCACAGACTAACGAAACCTCTATACAAAATCAGGGTGACGTTGCGACTACAGACGAGCAGCCTTTGCCCGGACAGCAAGTCGACTACGAAGGCGAAGAGGGAATGTATCGCATGGCGGCTTATGGCTCGCCTAACGGCGGTGGGTTTATTCCGGGGGACCGTGGCGCAATGGGTCGTGCGACTAATGTTATGTCACGAAACTTATCTAACGCTGGGTATTCAAACACAAAGCGCGGTGGCTTTGGCCGTCGCCTCAATGGTTAGGAGATAGCCGATGTCAGTAGGTGGTTTAGGCAAAGCTGGCGGCGACGCCTTTGGCAGTTACTTTGACCCCAAAAGTCAAAAGCGTGCCTTGTCAGAGACAATGGGTTCGTTCTTTGACATGGGGTTTTCCCTTAATCAGCAGATGATTGACCAAGAAATTGCACGCGACCAGCAGGCACAGCAGCAACGGATTGCGGCTCAATATCAGGCTATGGCTGAAAGCAAAGCTAAAGAGCAGCTCGACTTGCGTAACCAGCTTTACAAGAGAACCGCCACACTAGACCACGAGATAAAAAGAACGTCAGCCAAGTTAGGTGAGTTTGCTAGACCAAGTGCAACATCTATCCAGCAAGACTACGGGCGCATTAGAGACGGATACATGGACGACTACATGGACATAGTTGAGCGCGTGTCTTCCACTGCGACAGCAGACAGCATTTCAAGAGGTCTAGGTAGCAGCACATATAACAGTGATCGACAAGCAGACCTCATAGAGAAGTCTATGGACAAAGTCGCAGAGCTAGACAGCGGAGCTTGGACAGAGGCAATTAACAGGGCCAAGAGCTATTCTGGTGCGCTGAACTATGGTCGCACAGAAATGCTCGACGAAACTAAAGGCGTTTACTCAGCGGCGTTTGATGCTGAAAAAGCTATGCTTGATAGCACAGGAGCGCAGATGATGCAGCAATCGTACAACAACCAATCGGACGCCACCGACAGAGCAGCCGACCAGTTGGCCGATAGCCAAGAGACATTTGGTAATGCGGTAGGTCGTTTTGGCGAGCAGATCGCGCCGAACATGGCGTTCGCGTTTGGCGACGAGAGCAAGGGTTACAACTCAATGGCGTCTGACAGAGAAAAAGAGATAGCGTTTTACCGAGCCAACTCAAAAGTCAAATATACTAAGCCAGAAGAGGTAAGTTAAATGAGATTAGGCAACGCATTTCGCAAGGGTTACTCAGACGCCGTCGACACAAGTCGTAGACGTCGCTCCGAAAATGCGGAGCTATTCAATAATTACGTTAAGATGAACGCCGACATGGGCGCAAAAGTTAGCGCGGCTGACTTAGAGGGTTTCAAGGGTTCTCTGTCTGGCGGTTCGTCTTACTTTGGCGCTGGCTTGCCGTCTACTGATGCGCTGCAAGAAACGTCGAAAAGACTTGGCCAGATACAATCCAACAAACAGACCATTGCCGCTGATAATTCAAGAGCGAAATCGCTGCAAGCCACGCAGACCGCCATCGCAATCGCAAAAGAATTGAGTGGCCAGTACATGCACACTGACTTTTCGGAACAGCCATTTACGATGAAAGATGGCTCAACAAGAATGTTTAAAGGCGGTCTAAAAGAATACCTTTCTTTTTCAAACCAACTAGAAGAGGCTGGCATAAACACAGAACTGTTCACTAGAGATTGGTTTACGAACAATGCGGCAATGAACCAACAGCAATACGCGCTAAATTATTTTCAGGCCAACGCCATAGATCAAATAACCACTTTGGCAGGGTGGGAAGCCGCCAGTGTAAAGGCTGACCAACCTTGGCTGAAAACACGAATAAACGGCATGAAAGACATTTTCATGGATAAGACCCAGAAGCAGATGGCGTTGACGGCACGTACTTCGGTGATGGACAACATCGGCGTCAGATACGGCGACTACAACACTCAGGCAAAATTTCTTGAAGCTGGACTGGCTGCGTATAACAACAGCTTCACTGGCGGTCACAAGCCAACCGACGTTCAAATAACACTTATGACTAACGAATTGAACTCTATTTACGAAGGTAAGGCAGATGGTTTAATCGCGGCAGACTTAGGCTCCATTCAACAAAATCTTCTGGTAGACTTAACTACCCCAGAAGGTAGACAGGCTGCTTTTGAGGAATTTTACGCTATTCAGGGCAGAGACGTGTCCTCTGCAACCGACGCACAAAAATCAGCCTTCGTAACAAAGCAGAGGCAAATGAACGCGCCGAAAAGATTGGAACAAGCTGAGACTGCATTTACCGCGACGATTGAGGCTGTGTCTAAAGGTCAAGCCTCTGTAAATAACCGAAAGCGTTTTGTTGAAATGGACAACACAGACGCCGCAGAAGAAGTCGAAAACATGCTTAATGCTAATGGCGTCGATTACGCTAGGCTTGCTGTGTTCGATCCCAACCTCAGAGAAAGGCATAGAGCAACCTTGGCTGCTCGCATTGAAATAGTAAGGAAAAACGCGAAAGCAGCAGAAGAGAACGCCGACACGTCAGCATTGGAAACATACATCCTAACAGAGGGCGGCGAAGTTCAAAATTTATTCAAGGCTCAACGACTTCCAGACCGCAAAGGCCAACTTTTTGCTATTCTAAATAATCAGAAAAGCGTTCTTGGTATGGACCTTTACACAAGAACTGCCAAAACCCAAGACTTCGACGACGAAAGACCTAGCCTTATTCCCGGCGTCCAAGACGGATATGATTACGACGCAGATTTTGAGGCAATTTTTGACCGTCTCGACGCAGCGGGTAACGTGGCATATTTAACAGAGCGAGCCGAACGCGACGCTTTAGCCCAAACAACCATCACAGAAGAAATAACAGCGCAAAGGGAATGGTGGGCTAACACAGAACATATGCAGAGCGTCATCCCCGGAAACGATGAAAGTTCGGGAAAAATGCGCAGTGTTGCTTATACATTAGGTGGCCAGTATTACATCACAAGCAAACAACGGCAGCTAATTGGGCCAGCAATCATTGATGCGTTTAAGGCTTTGGGCATAGAAAGCGAAGGCGACCTTACCCCCGCCGATGGTACAGCGGCGGCTAGGATAGTCGCAGAGAACCTTGGCTTGCAAAGCTCGGCCAACCCCGCAACAATCATTACGAACTACATAAAAGAGCAGAACCAAGGCATACCAGAGGCGGGTACTTATTGGGATGTGTATTTGGACGGGGAGTTTGAAACAGGCCGTTCGCTTTTCCAGCAGATGATTGCAGCACGAATAACAAACCAGCCAATTACCACTGACCCCAAAGTCATACAAAAGGCAGTGAGAGAAATTCTGGCTGACATTGAGAGGGACAAACAAGACTTTAGAATAGGGCTGGACGAAGACGAGTTAAGATACACACTACACAATAACATTCCTGTTGATGGCGACGTCCAATACGACGAAAAGTTTGCGGCTGTAATCGACATGGTAAGAAATGCGAAGCCAATGCTAAAGCCGCCTTACATGACAAGGGTAAACATGGAAGGCGAAGACATGTATGTCATGCAGACTGACAACGCTATACGAAAAGGCACAGAGGATGGTTACGACAGCACTAAAGTTTATCGTCTAGTCGACGGCGCTCTTGAGGCAGTCGCAGACTTTGGCGTTGAAGACGTCATAGGACCAGACCAAGTAGTCGCCTCGTCTGTCTTACCGGAGAGTGACAGCGTTGCAGGGCCAGAGTTCTCGACAGTGGACCAAACATCCATCGAACAACTTCAAACGGGGGGCGACGATAGAAAAGCGTTCCTTCAGAAGCTAACCCCACTCTTGCCGACGATGTTTGAAACCCTATCGCGGAAGTATGTGGCTGGCGATTGGGGCAGGCCTAACGACGTATTTGAAGCTCGCAGAAAGTTCGAAAACGAAGTCCGTCCTAATATGATTAAAGACATGCTGCAAAATGCAGGACTGCCAGTAAACGAAAACACAATAAGAGAAGTAGAAGTGCAGATTGGCAGACTACAGCAAGGTCAGTAGTGAGGACGACTAGAACTTAACACGTTGGTATGATGGGTCCGAACAAGCATCGGAAACTGGAGTACCGACGTGTCGAGAAGATCACACCAAAGTCGCATGAACTTGCGCGCAAAGCTGGCCGCAGACCAAACACAAGACGCACAAGGTAATTCGTTAGGTTACGCCAACGGGCTTACCAAAGAAACGGCGGCAAATGCTTTCAACAGTTCAGCCTTTGTTCAAGACGTCTACGACTACTATTACGAGCGTGACGGAAAGCGATTTACCAGCGTCGACGAAGCTAAAGATTACTTTATGGATGACCGACGTTACAAAAACGTCAACACTCTTGGCATAGCTGGCGATGTATTCGACAGTAAGGCTCACACCGACGCGCAAAAAGGCAGGCTCGCAAGACTTCAGACAACCTTTGACGCTATGCCCCACTTCTACGAAGATGGCGGCGACGGTTGGGCTGGATTTGGTACGAACGCTTTTTACGCAATCGCAGACCCAATCAACCTAGTAGGTTTTGGTGCGGGTGGTGCGGCTGCGCGAGCTGCGGCGGCTGGCGTTATGGCCGCAGGCGGCAAAGAGATACTAAAACGCGGCGGCAGTGAGGCCGTAAAGCGCACAGCAAAACAAGCAACTTTAGTTCAAGAGGCAAAGAGAGCTGGCTTTATTGCTGGTGTAAAAAAAGGTGCGACTAGCGAAGCCCTTGCGTCTGGCGCGGTTGGGGGCATCCACGACGCGATGATCCAAACCCGCAACATGGAAGTCGGGATGCAAGACAAGTACAGCCTTGGTCGTGCTGCGACGGCTATTGGCTTGGGCGCAGGCATCGGCGGTATGCTAGGTGGTGGCTTTGGTGCGGTGGGTGCTGTCATGCCTAATATTAACCCACTGGCTAAAGGCTGGAAGAAAGGCAACTCAAACATTGGCGCTGGCATTATCGAAGGCAAGGCAACAGCCTATCGAAAAGACCTGAACCTAAGAAGAGAACAAGCTGCCGAAGCTCAAAAACTAGCAGACGAAGCAGAGGTAATCTCGACGACGCTAGGAACCCCTGAGAATAAAGCTCGCCTTGCAGAGGCAATCAAAGCTAGGGCTGCGCTCCAACGCTCCAACGAACAATCAGCCGATCTCGACGCGATGGACGACACCAACACCGTTAAGGTCAACGACCCTAATAAGGTTGAGCTGACGCCGTCGCAACGTATGGACAACGCTGTAAACGCCATGCAGTCGGCAAGTCGTATAGCCGCTGAATACAGAAAGAAAGCTGAAGCCGTAAAAGACGACTTGGCAAAAAGTAACGAGCTAGAAGCTCAAGCCGCAAGGCACGAGCAAATCGCTGACCAAATTGAGACAACTCTTTACCGCATAGACGACCCTAAAAACGCGACTACAGAAAGCGACATACTTCTCCTAACGAACCAAACCGCACTACTTTCATATGACCCAACAGTCGGCAACGCAGCAGACAACACTATGGACCCCTTTGTAGGCGACGGCTTTACTGGGCAAGCGGGTACTGTTGGACAGGGGAGAGAAGCTGCCGCAGCAGTCGACATGGCAACACAAAGAGCTACAGGCGCAGACGCCGTAGCAGTAGGGGCGAACCGCGAAAATATTACGGGTGGCGTTGAGCCGAGCGACACGGCTGGCGAAAGTTTGTCAGTTAGTCTGGAACGAGAAAGACTGGTCGACGAAGCCAAAACTCAAGCAGAGCTGGAACGCTTAGTCGGAGAAGAACAGAAAGAGTTTGACCGCCTTCAGCTTGAGCTGGAAGACGCAACCACTGCCGCACAAGCCGCTGACAATGGCCTGACTAAGGAAGTAATAGACGACGGCAAGGGTGGACAGGTTGCAAGAGTAACGAACGACGTAGACAGCCCAGAAGTAGCAAAAGCACGCGAGGCTAATGCGGCAGTAGACGCTGCGCAACTGGCATTAAGCAACCAGTCTGATAAGATTTCTGCCGCAAAGAAAAATATGTCTGACGCCGCAGACGCAGCCGAGCTAAGACGAACGGAACAGGCACGGGTCGATGCTAACTTGGCCAGCCAGCAGGCAGCGTATGATGCTAACCGTGCATTGTTTTATCCAGATGACGCAGACGCGGCAACTGACACACCCGACATAGTCATTAAAAGTTACGAGGACACAGTCGAAGACATAATAAACGGTGTAGGCGACAACGCCGACGTCAACCCAGCCAGCAAAAAACCGTCATACCTTTTAGATGTTCTGAATAGTTTTTACGAAACGTCTGGGCAACCGGATGCCGCCGCGCTGTCAGCAAAAGCGCAAGCCGATATGAAGGCTGCTGTTAAAGGCATGGCCCCAAACAGCAAAGCCCGAAAAGCAAAGACGGCAGAGATGTTCAGGGAAAAAATGAACGAAATGGTGGGCATAGTCGCCGCACGAGTTGTCATTAACGGAGCTGAAGAGAACAACGTAGGGTCAAGTCTGTATGACGCAGACGACTTTGCAACTTTACTTAATGCCGCCCTACAAAAATTAAACAATGGCGACCCAGCCACCTTCAAGTCTTACGCAATGGCTGAGTACAACGCTTGGTCAAGAAAACAAGCGCAGGCTATGTATGATAACCTAGTATATAATGATGCTGGTATGGACGACGCGAGTGCGCGTGCTGCCATTACCTCAGAATACGGCGCAGACTTTGCGAACCTTACAGAGGAAGCTCAGTTTGTAGAGTTCACCCCAGCCAAAAATGCAGAAATCCAAAAGTTCATTAACGAGCTGCCTAGCATCCTTGGTAAAGAACTTGGCCAGATCAGTGAGCAGTACCTTGCGCACGCTTTGCGTACTGGCGTTACCATCGACGAGGCAAAGCGTTTGGCCAGCAAGGTGATGATGGCCAAAGCTGAAAGGTGGATGCGCAACCAAGAGAATTTCTCAGCGCGTAACCAAGAGGCTATCGACTTCGATATAAACGCCAACCGCCAGATCAAGCGAGAGTTTGAAGTAGCTTTAAACAATCTGTTCACCACCCTAAAGCCGTCTTTGGAAGCAGACAAACAGGGCAAAGCATACGCCAAAGCACTTCGCTCCAAGACCTTTACCCTAAAAGGCTACGACTTCGACAACATACTGGCCAGTCCGGGTGGCGATCCTGTTGGCAAGACTAAGGGTGCGAAGCGCGTTCGCTACACAATCCAAGAGGGTCGTGCAGCAGCCCCAGAGCAAGAGGCGCACATGCAAGCCCGTGCCTTGATTGCAAGTTTGATACGGAAGCACGGCTTTAAAGACAACATGACTGTGGCACAGATCAATGATGCTTTAGAAAAGCGCAACATTCACCTTCAAAAGCTGCGTAAGAAAGAAATTTTCGTAAACAACAACCAAGGCACACGAGTTTCTGTAGACATATCCGTGTCGGAAGATGTCGCCGCTCTCAAAAACGCCGACTACATAGGCCGCAAGCAGAACGCTGCGACAGGCAAGATCACATACTACGGCAAAACATTAGAAGGCACTGGCATTACTCAAGGCCAGATGTCAGCAGTGTTTGGAACTAGCAGAGGTGGGGGTGTCTACACTAAGAAAACTTACCGCGACGCCCAGACTGGTAATAAGATTACGCTAGACGCCCAGACTACAGCTCTTGGTCAGATTTTGTCAGCCGCCACCGAAGCTGGCACAGGTCGCATTGTCAGAAACGAAATTAAAGCCAAGCGTCAACTGCCGTTGACAGAGCCTCGCACAAAAGCGCGGAAAGAATTGGAGAAATTAGCACGCGCACTGAACAGCGCAGAAAACCCCAAGGCGACAGATAAGAACCCCGACGCTGAAGCCGACCCAGTGAAAGTACAGAAAGCGAAAGACGCGCTAAATGCGAAGTACAGCGAGCTGCGCATTGCCACATTTGAGGTAAAATTCCCCGAAACCGTCGACGGCAAACAGATCATCAGTCAAAAATCTATCTCATTAGTCGACGTATCTCAGATCGAACAAGCAAGAGTAGACATTGCCAACGGGCGTAAAGAATACACCACTGAGCCAGTCAGTGACGCAGCGGCTATGGCCAGAGCATTAAAAAATATTGTTACCGACCTGAACAAATCAACTGACAAAGAAGCCAAGGCCGACGCTCAAGTGGATGTGGCAAAGAAAATCGGCTTGGTAAACCTACAGACAGAATACAACACATTAAAAAATAAAATTGCAGACGCGCTATACGGCAAGCTAATCAAAGTAGACGGCAAGATGGTGCGCCAAGGGGACCGTGTTGCGATGGACGAAGCCGACCTGTTGGCTTTCAAAAAGCAACTCACAATTTTAGGCAGAACAATCCAAGGCCTGAAAGACAATAACGGCAATATAGACCCCAACGCTGCCGCAAAAATAATTGAAGCGCCAAGTCGTAAGCTCGCAAAAGGTAAAAAAATTGAAGCCGCTCGCGCTAAACAGGAAGGCGATCAAGCTACCAGAGACGCAGCGCAGGAAGCCGCATACAACGCTCGACGTGACGGCAGTGAGTACGACGAAATCTTTGGGGAAGGTGATCCCAACAATCCTGTTGGCGTGACAGACACCGCCGAGACGCAAGCGTTCAACAATGCAGTCGCAGCCGCACTAAACAACAGGACTGGCAGTGGCTCTGAGCTGACCGCCGAAGACTACGCTTTACTGGGTGGGTTTGAGTACACGCCTGAAGTTAAAAGCGCAGTGAATAAAAAAGCCGACGAGATTATGAATGAGCAAGGCGCATCGTCGGACATGCAAAATGATATTGCAGACGCATTAAAAATAAAGCGCCAGTTTGGTTTTGACAACGCTTGGCTAGAGGCTCGCGTTGCGGAAATCCAAGGCGAGTACCAAGCTAAGACAGGCCCAGCCACAACGCCTACGTCTCAGCCTCATACGGCAACTGGCAGAGCGCCATACATGCGCGTCATAGACGGCATAGAAATCGACATGTTCAACGACTTGCAATACGTCGATATGGGCAAAGGCGTTACAGCCATCAAGTTTGAAGGCTTCACTCTTGGCCGAGTGGAAACAATGTCAGACGGCAAGGTCACGTTCCAGAAATCTTCTGGCGGCGATCTTCGCGTGTACGCAAACAGACTGGCTCTGATCGACGACTTGCTTCCTATGTTCCGTGCGAGCTTTAACAAAGTCGCAGACGCACAGCCCGAAAAGTACAAGCGCAAGCTCGGCCAAGAGGGTCTAAGCTACCCAACAAAAACCAATACGTCGCAGACTTACTCTGATCCGAACGCCGTAACAACGCCCGTCGACCCAAGTAAAAAGGGCGTTACGCCGCTCGACAACCCGTCGAAGCCCGTCGACCCTGCTGACATCTTTACTCACAATGGCGAGTATTACGGGACACAAATACCTGTAGGCAAAAAGCTCGCACTGCAATTTACCAGTGGTAAGTACGTTGGCACGGTGCGCGGGACTAGCGAGAGCAAGCCGCAAAACCTTGGAGAAATGCTGAAGAAAAGTCGCAACATTAAATTTATTGTTGGACACGTAGACATAGCTACCGAAGGCGTTAGCGCAGCACAGCAACGGATCGACACTTTTCGGCCAATGGACCCCAACCAGAATTTCCACAAGTTAGTAGGTGGAAAGTTAGAGTGGGTTTCCGTAGCAGAGGCAGACGCAGCCGACGCAGCGAGGGGCGCTATCGTACCCACAGCAGCTACTAAAAGCACAAAGAAACAGCAAGCGGCTGTCGACTTAGACAAGGTAGCAGGGAACGAAGTTAAGGGCGCTGAAGCGCACATAGCTACCCTGAAAGCGATGGCTCCAAACGCACTAAGAAGTGTGGGCGAGCTAAACAACTTGGTCTTTAATCTGGAAAATGTGAACTGGTCTAAGCTATCTACCCTTGAGAACTTCAAACAGTTCCTAAACCTGAGAGCAGCGGCAGGCGCTTTGCTAAACTCTTCAGTCCCAACTGGGATCAAGAGAGACACCGCAGACCACATTCGTAATACGACAAGCCAGCTTAAAAACATTTTGTCAGAACACGCGCCAGACGACTTGGCGGCGTCGGTCACATTCCTTGAAAACTTGTATAACTTCACAGGCAAAGCGCCTTTGATTGAAGTGGGCGAAAAGAACCAGTTCGCTCCGTCTTATACGACTGTAAATGGTGTGAAGTTTGGGAAGAAAGATCGGAATAGAATAACCCTCGACGAAGCTCAGATCAAATCTGGCGACGACAGAGTTCAGCCCGTAACAGTATCCATCATCCACGAAACGGCGCACTGGTTATACGCCAACGTCCTGTCCGAAAAAGACAAAACAATTTTTTGGGATGCGATGAACAAGTTTTACAAGAGCGCCGAGGACGAAGGCACGCTTGATTTAGACCTACTGGTAAATGGCTCAGTCGATCCGCAGCTCATGTCTAATTCTATGGCGTCCCCTGCTGAGTATTTTGCAAACCAGTTTGTGACTTGGGTTACGACGAACGGGCAAGTAAACAACATATCTTTGTGGCAGAAAATCTCTCAGCTTGGCGCGACACTTCTAAACAATTTGCTTGGTCGAGAAGGTGCGCCAAGAGTTGAAATAGACGCCGACTTAGTCCCTATCTTTCAACAGTACATGCCCGTCCTCAAGCCTGATCCCGTAACTGGCAGAATGAACGTCGGACTAAGTCGCTTCGCACACCTTCAAGCGATGGGCCAGAAGTATGGTAAAGCGTCGGCACAAGGTAAGGCGCAGTCACCCGCTGCCTTTATTGGCGGCAAGATTGCGGTACTGGACACAGAGCGACTAAAGCTGACAGGCGCAAAAATGCGTACTCCGGGGAGCCTCGACGACAGCCTGTCGTTTGCCACAGACTTAGAGGCAGTCGGCAAGAAAATCTACGGAATGTTTGGTGGCAAGCAAGGCGAGGGTCGGCACTATTACAACCCTGCGCAAGAGGGTAGCGGCAATGCTCGCGTCACGATGTTCGACGGCAAGCCTGCTCTAAATAGCGTGATGAAAGCGCAGTATGCCATCCACGAGTTCTTAGCCACACTGAGGGCAACTAAGCGGTCTTTTAATAAAGACGTCGAAGAAACCGACACTGGCAACGCAGAAATTCTAAAGCTCATAGAAGGTGGCGGCACAGTAGGCGAAGCCACTGAAATGAAAATCCGTCAGGACAGCGCATACGACGGGTTGGACGACAAGATTGTTCAGCACTTGGACATGCTGGCGACTGACATGAACAACAGCATCGACGCTATGGTAAAGGAAATGCTCAAGTCGTTTAATAGGAATATGCCTCGTGACGACACTGGTCAGTTCGCGGCAGTTCTGGACACGGGCGCAACCGTGGCAAGGAAGCCAAATAAAAATTCTGAAAAATTTAAGAAACTAGCCGCGCTGAACGCAGCCGCACGCATTAGTAAAATGAACGCGCTGCAAAAGATAATAGCCGACTTCGACGAAGCGTCCAAAGACTTGTCTTCCGTTCCTCCTGAAGTTCTGGCGAGAATGGTAGACGAAGAGGCTGTCCCCGTCACTCCATACGAAAAATTAGAGCGCACCGTTTTAGAAAAAGGGAACATTGCTGACGTCGTGAAAGCTATGAACGCTTTAGGGGCGAAGGCTGATCTTAGCACAGTGCCTACAATGGCAGAGTTGTTTGCAGAGGCCGTCGATCTTCCGGGCGGCAAGGAAATCCTTACTTCAATACTGAGGGCTGGCGACAAGCGCGACGTACTACGGTCATTGGCTGACAAGGCTACGCAGTTAGGGCAACCTGTCTGGATACAAATTGCGCTGCGTTGGAAGCACGAGCCAGCTAATATGGGAATAGCGCACCGTGGCCTTCCCAAGGTTAAGCCTGTGGACGGCGACATGCCCCCGTCTGCATTAGTTACGAAGGGGCTGCTGACACATCGCAAATTTGAAGTTCAGGAAGTGATGGGCGATCTGTACGACAAGCTATTTAAGCTAGGTCTGCGCGGCGTTGATGAACAAAAACGCACAAGTACAAACGCAAAAGAAAGTTTTTCTGAATACGACGCTTATGTGATTACGGGCAAAGGCGACCCTGATGCTGACGCAACCGCAGAATTTGAAACTGCTCTGGATACGGACAGTGACCTGTTTAAAGGCGTGCGCAAAGAGCTGCGTAGTATAGCCACTCAAATTGTACGCTTGAACGACGCACGAAAGTCTTCTGACAATAGCGCCAAAGGCCTCGACGCACGGGGAGAATACCTGTCAAAAAATCTGTACTCTGACCTGATGCCTAGACTGTATATGATGGGCTACCGAATGTTGCTCGACAAGCATAAAGACGTGATAGAAAAAGCGTCTCGTGTAATGTGGGATATGCCCGGCGACAACGTCGAGGTGTACGTTACATACGCAATGCGCCGACTAGCTATGGGTAAAGAAATCGACGTCAGGTCGTCTGAAATGATCCTTAGAGAAAACATTAGTAACCCAAAGTTTCCAGACGAGTTTAAAGAACTAGCCGTGGCAGACCCACAGCTTGTTAAAAAAGCAATGGAAGACATAGAGGCTACAATCAACACCATTAAGCAAGACTTGTTTGCGTTCCCCAAAGACGAAATCCAAGCGACACGCGAGATGGGCGACTTGAACACTAAGGCCGAGGAAAGAAATTTTTGGGATGGCGGTGAACCTAACGTGTTCCTTCTGCTTCCAACAAAAGAGGAAGCGCGGATAATAAAGGCTCCCGTGCTAATGGCTGTCAAAGCGGGAGACGGGAACGTCCCCCCAGTTGTGGCCAACCGATACGCAAGAGAACTTGTCTCAGGCATGAGCGAAAAGGTGCAATCTACCGTCCGAACATTCCTGGGGGTGTCACCGTTCGACAACATGGCTGCGCACCTTCGGTTTAATAAGTCTCCTGATGTCGAAGTGAACGGCGTCACGGTTACTCGCAACGGTCCATATGGCGACGGCGTTTACACAAGTCGAGCGGCTGAAGCTGATGACGAATACAACGCTGGCGTCTTCTTAGACGAGGCAACAGCCAAGATCGAAGCCGCTGGCTTGTCGAAGCTCGACACTGAAAGCGGTATGGCGTCAGTGGATGCCATTATAAATTACCGTGAGCGCATGTTGGACCTGATGAACAGGAGCCAAGACCAAAACGGTGTCGTAAACCACGAGCTAAAACACTTGATGGCACAGACTAAAACACACTGGGCGCACTTAAACGAATTAGTCCCAAGTATGGTTGAGCCTGTGGTGCTGCCAGTGTTCGCACGGATTTCAAACCCCTTCGATTTAACCAGTACATCCAACTACTCTTTAAGAGCAGACGCACAAGATGGCATCGCCTTCCTCGTAAGAAGAATGGTCGACGAAAACGTGTTAAACTTTCAAGCCGTTCAGCAGCTAATGGACGGTCTGCCCGACGTAATATCAGGCAAGCAGCTACACGAAAAGCTCACTGCCGATAGCGGAATAATGGTTAGGAACGATCTGGCGGGGGACGGAGACGCAGCGCGGAGTTTATTCAGCAGCTTCATAGAGCGTCAAGGTTACGATGCTTTGACTACAGACATAGGCGACGTTGTGTTTAACAGCTCGGCGGTCAAACGCGCTGAAGGAGGCTTTACAGAAGTCGACGCAGGGTACTCAACGCTACCTAGCCTAGACACCTCAAGAAAAATAGGCGGCTTACTTGCAGAGGAAATGGCGGTCACAAATGGCGAGCTTGCTAATGGCCGTTTCGCTAACTTAATCGAAGAGGCGCAGCACCTAGAGCTGCCTGTCCCTTTGACCAACACTTTAGGCAAGATGTTTAAGAAGCAAGACTTGTCAGATGATGATGTTCAGAAGGTTAGCAAGTTTTCTTCGGTGCGAAATTTCTTCGCAGAGAACTCAGCACACTTCCGCAACATTGGAGCGAACTGGTACGCTGATAAGATCAAGCCTACCGAAGGGACGGGTTTCTACGAAGCGCACGACGCAACACTTAACAACACAATCAACAACCTGTTTCGTGAGTTAGAAAAACTGCCTGACGCTGGGGGTCGAATTGGCAAGTGGGCCAACCGGAACCGTGGCTTAATGCTTAAAGACCCGAAGCAACCAGAGAGCCACAAGCGCATTATAGCCGCACTACGTCGAGGTCGTGGAGCAGTCGAAGAACTAAACCCTGCCGAAAAAGAATTAGCTTTGAAAATCGGCAAGACGTTTGACGCTGAGCTGCAAAAAATGCGTGCGCTAGGAATTGCCGTGGGTGACGCACGGGCTTTAGGTTCAGACTTCTACATCCCACAGGTCTGGGATGGAGAGGCCATTCTTGCTAACCCAAAGCGGTTTAAGAAAGCACTCGTCGACATGATGAAGCGCGAGCAAGACGCGCCAGATTACTTAGGGCAAAATCGCAAGTCGATGGACGAGCTAAGCGAAATTGCTGAGAACGTGAGCTTCCGCTTAACTAAGGGGCATGACCCATCAGTAGACGAGCATGTTCAGCGAGCCTTTGGTGACGTCTTTGCGCCTCGCGTGTTGCAGCTTCAGCCAGCAGACATGCCTGAACTAGAGAATTTTCTAGTGACTGACCTTCAAGGTATCATGTCCAAGTATTTTGACAGGACAGTGCGCAAGCGCCTGCTCACCGAAGAGTTTGGACTAAACCTTCACGGCTTTGACACTTACCTCGACGTGGCGAGGGGTACAACATTAAGCGGTAAGGGCAATGCGCTTGACCGTGCAGTCGAAATACTTCGATCCACAAAGCACACGTCGGCGTATGGTGGCACAAAGGAAGGCCCACTCCAAATTGACAAAGTGTCCGTACCTCCCGTCAAGGGTAGAGCAGACGAACTAAAAGAACTGCTGGTGGCTGTTGAGCGTGAGCTAGGTGACACAGCAGATAGCCGCAAGCAAGGTAAGCAGCGTGCGAAGGCCATGCTTATCAATGCCGCCGAGGGACAGGACCGTAGCGACGTTCAGTACAATATAAGGGTGGATGCTATCGTCAACGCGCTGGTCGATTACCCAAAAGCCAATCGGTTAAACCATCAAAACGAAGGCAAGATGCGCGACATGATGAACGTGCTAAACAAGCGTTCAATAGATGGCGGCGATGGCAGTGAATTGCGCTACGTCGTGAGCCGCAACATGAAGGCCTTTAACGCTGTGTCGTTGCTTGGCTTTACCACCCTGACATCTATGCCTGACATGGTGCTGCCACTCATTCGCAGTGGGGACATGGGTGCGTTCACTCAAGCGTGGAGGGGCTTCATCAAAAAAGACCCAGCCTACCGTGACGCTGCACGCAACATCGGCGTCGGGATTGAAAACCTTATGCACGACAGGGCAGTACAGCAGACAGGGCAAGGCAATCAAAAGTTTACTAACTCGTTCTTTAACCTGACTGGCTTGACCGCTTGGACAAACTTCAACCGCGAAGTCTCCGCAATGGTAGGCTTTGAGAGCTTTAAGACTGAGATAAGTCGCGCACTTTCTATGCGTGCTAACGGCCAGTCTAACAGCAGGGCTTACCAGACATCAGTCCGGTACTTGAAGCGGTACGGTTTGACGGGTGACGGCGCAGAGTACGACTTCCTTGCGTATGGCGCGATGCGTCTTGACGACTTGCCGCCAGCCGACGAGCGGATTGCTAAGCAAGTGCAGATGTCGATGATACGTTTTACAAACGAAAGCGTGTTTATGCCGAACCCGAACGACACGCCGCTACCCATGCAAAACCCTTGGCAGTCGATGATCTGGCAGCTCAAGTCTTTCCCACTAATGATGTCCCGCTTGGGTGGTTACATTGCCAGTGAAGCTAAGCAAGGCAACGTCAAACCAGCCGTCTATTTAATGACCGCTGGCGTGGGTATGGGCATGGTTTCCGTGATGGCCAAAGACGTGGTGCAAGCTCGTGGTGGTGAAGACGAAACCTCTATGGCCCTACGGATGCGCTACGCTTCGAAGAAAGGAATGAACCCTCTGTGGCCCATTGCAAAAATGCTTGGTGCGACAGACGAAAGCATGACTGATCGGGTAGTCCAAACATACTGGGAAGGGCTACTGGCCTTGGGTGGCCTCGGCTTGTTCGGAGAGCTGCTATATAACAGTGCTTCTCAGCTCGACAACGGTGCGTATGGTTCAGTTCGACAGGCGTCTCTAGTCGGTGGTCCAGCCGTCAGCACATTCTTCGACGGTGTCAACGTCGTAGCGGGTGTAAGTGATGCAGCCTTTGGCGACGAAGACGGCGGCAACGCCAAGCAACGCACAATGTATCGGTCTATCTTTGGCCGCATACCTGTGGGGGGTGGCGTAGCTGCATTTAAGGAAAGCGCAACCGACACTATGGCAGGCGAAGCTGCGAAGAAAGGCTCTAAAAAGAAGGGCAAGTTCGAAGGTGGTTTCTCTAGTGACTTCAACTCAGCAGAGTTCGGGGGGAAATTTGACTGATGTGGGTTGCAGCACTCCTAGTCGCGGGTCTGGCCACCCCAGACTATGTCACTTGCCAACTGGCCAAGCGCACAAAAATTTCGGGCGAGATGGTGTGCATCTATCTCGGTCCAAACCGAACGACGGCGTATCACTACCCGTCGTTCAGCTACACTGAGTGTCCCAAGTCGTTTCAGTGTCGTTACTCGCCCAACACCAAGCGCCGTCCAACGGTCAAAGAGATCATGGAAGGTTTAAAAGAAGGATTTGAAGAATGACACAGGAAGAACGTGAACACATCGACTTCAAGACTTACCAAGCTAACCGTCGACATATGTGCTGGTGTAGCTTGGGCATGATGCTGTGCGTGACAGCCGCAACCATCTATGACCCAACCCGCATGGAAGCTGCCGAGAGTATTTTGATGGCTCAGTTTCTTGCTCTGTCTGGGCTGGTTGCCAGCTACTTCGTGGCAGGAGGTAAGGAGCGATGATCCAAGCACTCATTGGCCCACTGGCTAACTTGGCTGGCACATGGCTGCAAGGCAAGGTCGAGACTAAGGCGGCAGAGACTAAGATGAAAGTCTCAGAGGCAGAAGCCAAGTCGCAGATACTTATGTCGCAAGCTCAGTCTGAAGCGAACTGGGAAAAGATCATGGCCGAAGGCTCAAAGTCTTCGTGGAAGGATGAGTATATTACAATCCTGATGAGCCTTCCAATTATAGTATGCTTCACTGGGGAGACTGGGAGAGACATAGTCTTCGATGGCTTCGCTGCACTAGAGCAAGCCCCCGACTGGTTCATATATACTTGGGGATGCGTAGTCGCAGCCAGCTTCGGTATCCGTGGTGCGACACAATACTTCGGTAATCGCAAATGAAGAAAAAAATCCACGTCAACATGCACATTATTCGGGCCAACTCTAAGCAGTCAGAGCAGCAACCGCCGCTGACGGTGAAGACCTACAAGGCCAACACTAAAGCCTACGAAGTAGAGATAACAGGGCCAAGCAAAGTTGTGTACTCGCCCGACAAACCGTTGTCGTGCGGAGCAAAGGTGTGGATCGAAACAAACGCAGACGTAGTCTGCGACGGCGAAAAGGTATGACATATGACACGTCGGATGACGGGGAGTTTACGGCTGTTTGGCACGACAATGTCGTGGAGTTTCCCAAACTTAATGAAATCGACAAGCAATTTGTCGAACTTGAAAAACAACGCGAAGAAATCGAGCGACAAAGAAAGCACATCAAGGAGCAGGCCAATGAGAAAGCTGACTGAAATCATAATTCACTGCACTGCGACTAGGCCGTCTTGGTATGAAGACAAGCCAGTCGAAGACGCTGTCAAAGAGTTGACGCGCTGGCATGTGGAGGACCGGGGCTGGAAAAATTGTGGATACCATTTCGCCATCAATCGTAAAGGCGACGTCGGGTCAGCTCGGCCTATCGGTCATAGTGGAGCGCATTGCCGTGGTCGCAACAAACATTCTATTGGCGTGACACTTTTGGGGGGACGTGGCGGCGAGGCTCACGACATCTTCAAGGATAACTTTACTGCTGAGCAAGACGTCGCGCTGCGCAATTTAATCGCAGACCTAAAGGAAAAACATCCAACGATCACTACTGTCTCAGGGCATAACGAATGGTCGAACAAGGCATGTCCCTGTTTCGACGTCGAAGACTGGCTGATAGGAGAATAAAATGACAGATAAACAACCCAAGAAAGCTAAAGTGCCGAAGGTAAGCGCCAATACAATGGACCGCCTTAACGGGATGAAGGGTGTGCAAGAATGGTCAAAGAAAAGAACGACCACTGAACCGATACCTTCGACGGTCAGCAAAGAAGCGGCGGCAATCATCCGCAAGATACAAGCTCGCAACATACGCGATAAGGGCTAAGTCGTGGAGCCTATATCAGTCGCAGTCGCAGCGTTCGCTGCGATTAAGTCTGGTGTAAAACTGGGCAAGGATGCCCATTCGATGATGGGCGACATCGGAAAAATGTGGGGGGCCATCGACGAAGTCAGGGATGGTCACAAAAAAAAGCGGAAGCGGTCTGGCAAGTCCGTCAACGAAGAGGCGCTTGAAACTTACGCAGCTCAGCAGAAATGCAACGACCTAGAAATAGAATTAAAGAAAGCTGTGATCGCCAGCCGAGGATTTTATGCGTGGGATGCTCTCCTTAAAGTGAGGGGCGAGATTAAAAAGAAAAGAAAACTAGAAGAAGAACGACGGCGAGAAGAACTGCAAAACAAAATAGAGATGACATGCGCTGTCGCCCTCTTCGCCCTCTTAATCGCGGGTATGTTCACGGGTGTCTGGCTGTGGTTGGGCTAGTGGTGTGGGTCAGCGATTAAAACAATATCTTTGACCCAACTGCGTCCTCGGCCAACCCACCTAATAACATTACACCTTTTGCTTGCCAGCGGCAAGAAAGTCTAACGCTTTATGCAGCGAATTATCGCCGGGATTTTTAATCACCATGTCGACGTCGTAGTCGTATTGCTCGCTGCTATGATTGGCGGCGGTTCCTGTCGAGTGGCTGTCCGGTGGTGACACTCGCACTACTATCCCGCCCATCGACTTGACCCTCTCCGCTTCGTTCTGAAAGCGACAGTCGTCTGTCACGACTGGCTGGGTCAGCAGAAGTTGATCGGCCCGATGTTGCCACACGTTGCCCCATAACCGCTCGCTGATTAGGTCGCGTCCCCATTCCGTTCCAAGTGTTTGCATCGCCCATCGTGGTGTTCTCCCGTCAAGTATGTCACAAGGCTGCTCTTTAAGCGCACCCTCAAGGTGTTCGTCGGTCAAGCCCATCTCTTTAAGCATACGTTTTAACGGACCAGCAAACTTGATCTTAGTATAGCCATAAAAGTTACATAAGTAATCCGCGCATACCGATTTGCCGCTGCCTATCGGCCCGACGAAGGCAATCAATCTATGCTTCTGCATCAATGATTTCCTTTTGAAGGTCAGCAATGTCCCGTCGTATATACTTCAGCTTGTCATAAGCCTTGCGCCTATCGGACAGCTCAGTCTCTTCATTGATTGGCCTGTCGTTGCCATAAGCAATCATCCATTCCAAATCTTCAATGCGAGTTTTGACGCTCGACGCAAGGAACTTCAGCTCAACAATTTTTTTCTTTTTTTCTTTGATCTTCATGTCGGCCTCGGCTCAAATTTTATCCAATCAGTACACATCATAGCGTCGCACTTTTTGCAGTGCAGTACGCCGTCGTTATCTGCGTAGCTGTTGCCGCACGTCCTGACCGACTTCTCTTCTGGCTCAGTGCCAGACCAGCAAGCGTCTCGCTTAAAGCAACCTCGACAACGCCAATCACTTTCGTCTGAGGCGACCCGCTGTACTCTGTTGTTCAGCACGTCTTCGATCTTAGTCGTGAGGTACGCCCAACGAAAGTCGTCGAAGTCTACATACTCATGATGATACGCGGAGTTGTTTTTGTTGTACGCGACGATCACAAACCGCTGGATGTTAGACAGCCCCATCATAGCTTGCATCTGGTCGTAGTAGCTTGGGTGCGATCCCTTCACACCCTTCTTAATAAACTCGGCGTGCTTGGCCATGTTCATAGATTTTATCTCGACGCCAATAAGCTCACCGTCGACTTCCATCAGGCCGTCTGCGTTGCCCATGACCAGCCCACCATAGCCGGTCCATCTCCACTGCTTACCTGTCAGCGGGTCAGTTTCCATGACGTAGACGCCAGCTTTACGCATGTCTTTTACGACGTCGTATTCGATTTTGTGGCCGTCACGAAAAATTCTTTTGAGCTGTGGTTCGGGAGCCGTGTCGGGGTAGCCACGATAGCTAAAGGCAATGGACGCCAAACACTGCTGGCCAATGCCCGACGCACCGATGTATTGTCTTGGCTTGCCACGTTTTTCTTCGCGGTATGCTTCAGTTATCAGACTTGTTATGTCTGGACACCCTGTCCATTTGTCCATTTGCCTTGTCCATTTGTCTATTTAAAAAAGGGGGTGAGCTACCAAAGTTCGGGCGCTGAGACGATCTACGTCTGGCATACCCACAGGCTCTCACCCCCAGTTCGACAATCCATTTAGGGAGGATTAAAATGGAATGTCGTCATCCAACGGCGGGGCCACAGCAGGTGCTTGGGCGCTGTGTGGCGTGACCGATGGGGAAGTCGAGGGGACGAAGCCCTTTGGATCAAAGAAGCCTTTGACCTTTGAGCCAGTTCGCGTCTCGCCGTCTTTGATGTAGCTCTCCGACACGACTAGCACGCCTGTCTTCAAGCCGTTGATGCTCGCGATGCCATGCTTTCCGATATTGTCTGGGTCTTTGTGACCGCCAAATGTCAGTAGAGCTTTAAGCTGCTCACGGCCAATGCGAGTGGCAGTTTCAGACGCAGGGATATGTATATTGAGATAGGCCTTGATGCTGCCCATGTCATTGTTGTCGTTTAGCTCGACCTCAATGTATTTGCCTCCAGACTTAGTGTCGCTCAGCGCAGCATTTCTTGCTGTGCAGACGTAGCGTCCAGCTCGTAGCATAGTCGAAGCGCCTGACGCTTGGACGCCGCCTAGATTTAGTTTGTCGAATGAAAAGCTCATGCTGTTTCCTTGGTTTCAAGTTTCTTAAATTCCGCATCGGACATTGCCATCTTCTTGAACAAGTCGACCACGTTTCCTGTAGTCTCAACGGGAGCAAGACGCCGCTTCTCGTCACGGACCTTGCCCTTCCAGCCCTTCACGTCGTCCGTAATTATGTAGCGAATGACTTGCTGGTTTCCTTGGTCGCCAGCCGTGGCACGCACGCCAGCAAATACATTGTCAAAAATCCCCGGCAGTGCTTGCTGCACCGCCTTGCCATCCAGAAATGGCCAGTGTTCTGTGTTGCCGTTCTCGTCTTGGCTTTCTTTTGCAAGTGCCGTGACAAGAAAGTGCAGCGGCATATCTCTGATGGCCTTGCACGCACCGATTAAATTGGCGCTGTGCTTAGCCCACGCTTCAAAGCCGTTGGCGTTTTTTTTACCTTGGCGCTGGGCCTCTTCGTCTGCGTCTTGCTGTGCAGATTTCAGTGAGTGAGAGGACAGTTCCGTGAGGCTGTCGATCCCCACCCACTTATAATCCTTCGCCTTGAACTCTGGCGTTTTCATCCAGCGAAATATATCTACGAACGAGTAGTCACCAGACGTCGGGTCCGACTTACCCTTCCACGAATTGAAAGGTAAGAAGTCTATGTTGGCCGAGCGAATAGACGACAGGCCGCTCTCACCAGATATGATGAAACCCTTGCCGTAATAATCCTGCAAGTATTTAAACTGCGTAGTTTTTCCATAGCCATGAGGCGCGAAGAACAACGACTTCTGAAAGCTAGTCGTCTCGTCTTTTGTGTTCTGTGGGCTAAACATTAGACACCTCAATCACCTTAACTTTCGCTGGACCCGGCGTGCGCGTGAGTGCTGGCATAAGTATCGCCTTGTCTGCGTCTTCAAGGTTCTGGAAAAGACGCTTGCTAACCGTCAGCTTTTTCTTGACGTGGTCGGGCAGAATGTCGCTGGTTGCGAATACGTCTTCTAGGTATTCAGCATCCCACGTCCACCGCTCAACACGATTGCAAGTGACTGTCATGCCAGACACGTCGATTGCTTGTTCACCCGCCATGACGGGGAACTCGGCGCTAATGGTTTCTAGTAAACTAGAGTGTCTTTCTTGTAGTTTTTCCAGCGTCTCCGACACGTTCTTATATTCTGCGACGGCGGCGACCAGAGCTGGGCTGGCGTTGTTAATCCCCTTGGACGGGGCGGTATCCCAATCGGACATTGAAGTCTCCTATAGAAGTTGAAGTAAGTCCCCCATTGTTATCTGTAAATTTTCCACGATACAATTAAGATATGTCATATTCTGTGTCACAAACGTCACACGATATGTAGACGAGATGTATTTTGACCATTAGCAGGGGAGTACATAAGGAGAAACAAGATGACAATAAAGTTCAACGCCGCACGTTTTGTCAGCGATTGCGGTGGGGTCAACAACGTAGCTGAGTTGCTAGGCAACACGAGGACCGCACCATATCGCGCGATCCGCACAGGCTACTTTGGAACGCCTACTATCGCACGACTGTTAGAACATTACCCCAACCTTAAACTCAACGATTATTTCGAGGATGCAATCAATGACAGGCAAGACGCTGACTGAACATGACCTAGATAAATTTAAGTCTCGCACTTACACCGCTGCTCTTGAGGCACATGACCGAGGCTGGAACATAATGCCTTTGTCGCTGACGTCTAAGACGCCGTTGCTTGGGTGGATGGACTGGCAGACGAACCCCGTCACCGACGACATGATAGACGATTGGTTTACAGAAGGGGTGCGTACCAAGTCGGGCAACATCGTAAAATATTTTAACATCGGTCTGATTACTGGTGAGTTGTCAGGTGTGGTCGCTGTTGATTGCGACAACGAAGACGCCATTAAGTTTGCCGAGAAGAACGCGATGACTACACCGTACAAAGTCATCACAAAAAAGGGCGCTCACTTTTACTTCAAGCACCCACGACAAGGCACGAGGTTTGCCAATAAGGTCGGCGGCGTTGGCCGCGACTGGCCACAAGTCGAAGGCCTAGACTTTCGTGGCGATGGCGGGTTTGTCGTTATGCCCCCGTCGATCAAAGTAAAAGATGAAATCGTTGAACACGAGTACACATTTGAAACAACTGCTGACTGGGAAGACCTAGACCTTCACCCTTGGAAGGGCGTGGCTACTGAGGCTGGCGATGAATTTTCTTTCGGTTCACTCGACCTGTCAGGTGTAGGCCTACACAACCCCGAAGAATTTGTAAGCATATGGGACCAGACGAAGGTGCGTGTTGCCCACCTTGGGCGCAAGCTCCAAGACGGTGACGGGACCGACGCCTTGATGGTTCGTTACGTCGGGCAGAAGGTGAGGCAGGGCATCATTGGTGATGATTGCCTTAAGGCTGCGCTCGATTTTAACGACGAGTTTCTAAACTCGGCTGGCTACGACCCCGACCAGACGAAGCGTTGGATAGAAACTAAAGTGCGCAGCGCAATCGAAATGGACCGTCGTAACTACCCGTCTGATTACGACAGTGATGGCCACCGGATAGTCCAAGAGAAAAAACCTCTGCGACTTGGTAGGCTCAAGCCCATCTTGGGTTCGGACATTGATCGTCTGATCGACAGTATCGGTGAGACAGAATACTGGGCCGACCCGATCATTCCAAACGCCACGATTACTCAGGTCGTGGGATATAACGGCCACGGCAAGTCTTTTTTTCTGCAAGCCTTACTAACCTCAATGGCTGCTGGCAAAGAACAGTTCGGCCCTTACGAAACGAAGCCAGCCAAGATTTTATATCTCGACTACGACAATCCAAGCCGCACTATACTGTATCGGTTTAAGAATTTTGTGAAAATGTTTGGCGAGACGTCGGACAAGTTCAACATGTGGTCGCCGTCTCTTATCAACGCAGAGGATGGCGGCGAAATGGTGTTGTCTACCGAAGAAGGCTTTCGTCTACTGGGTGAATGGCTGGAAGCAATCAAGCCCGACATCGTCGTGATCGACACGGTGCGCAATGCGTTTGGTGGGTTAGAGGAAGCGTCGGCATCCGAGTGGTTTAAAGTTAATCACGTCGCTAAGTCTATCCGCAATAAGTTCGGCGCGTCTGTCGTGATGGTTCACCACCGCAATAAGCCGGGGGAAAATGGCCTTGGTCGTGAGGCTGGCAGCACGGCGCAGCTCACCGACATTGATACACAAGTGATGGTGACACAGGTGTTCCAGCGCAAGGCCGACGCGAAGGCGAAGGCTGGCCTGTGGGACGGCGATCTGGAAATGTACGACGGCAATGGAAAGTTGTGGACGCCGTTCGGTTTCCTTGAGCAAAGGCTACGACCTGACAGCCGTCTGCGCATGGTCAGTCAAATAAGTTTCGGCAAGGTCAGGCAGACGACAGAGCTGCACGAGACACACTTCATAGGCTGGGCTGAGAGTTTAATCGACGGCTCACAGTACGTCGTGTCCACCGCATCCATGAAACAAAAAGCTGCTTACTATGCGGGGCAAGGCATGTCGGTTGAGGACATAAGCCGCAAGCTCAGTCTGCCTGTCTATGAAGTTGGGAGGTGGGTGTGAACGCTATTAGTTCTATAAGTTCTATTAGTCTCATGCGGGGGGACAGTGCGAAGCAACTGTCCTTGTTTGAACGGTTAGAACTATTAGTACCTTGCGACGCTCACGCGATTATAAATACTAAGGACGTCCATTCGTCAATCCCATTACATGTCACAAACCCCATACCCGACACCCCCCTTGGCGGGGGTGTCTCCCGCATTGGAGGTGAAGGAAAACCTATGCGATCTGTCCGAGCTGCCCTGTCACAGGGAGAGCGGGACTTATTGGAATACATGCTCGACCACGATTATTCTTACCGCGCAATGGCCCGTCGATTTGGCTGCTGTTCCGATACAATTAAACGCATCTTAGTCCGAGAAGGCCTCGCTGAATTTAACGGTGCGAAGTACGCCATCACCGCCAACCAATCCGAAGTTGATAACTGGGAGCGCCCTTGCATCAAGTGCAAGTCGACGGCCTCTCGACCACGTTGGCAATACGTCTGCAACAAATGCAAAAGCCCAGACTTAATGGGCATCCCCGACGACTGGCAGTTTAAATAAACAGGAGAGCCGACGTGAGCAAACAGAAAAGAAAAGGCGACGGCTACGAGCGAGAGCTTGCCAAGTGGTTAGACCGACGATTGTTCGGTGGCGAAGGCAAAGTCACACGCGCACCCCTATCGGGAGGTGGGTCATACATAACTGGCGGTGGTCGCGCCGACTTACTTGGCACGCCCGACTTGTGGGTTGAAGCCAAGCGCACGGAAAAGTTTCAGCCCTACGCAGCAATGCAACAGGCCGAGACTGGCATACATAAATCTGACACGCCAGAGATGCCCGTCGTGATGCAGCGTCGCAACAATATGAA
>Ga0209632_10000581_pt1 | contig 37705 bp, 28 predicted proteins | sample COG_10_FD_184754 | JGI IMG/M metagenome (GOLD analysis project Ga0209632, IMG submission 184754) | Pelagic Microbial community sample from North Sea - COGITO 998_met_10 (SPAdes) (version 2) | ecosystem: Environmental > Aquatic > Marine > Neritic zone/Coastal water | place: Helgoland, sampling... | reverse complement strand
GCTGCTAGGGTTTTTAGTGATGGGCAGTGGCATCGGTCTGTACTACTATCTTCGAATAATCTATCGCATGTTCATGCCGGAAAAGCAGTCCCTGCCTTATCGAGTTGGTGGAGTGGAGAGTGTTAGTTCCTACGCAGTGCTCGCAATTCTATTATTCTTGTTGCTACTGTTTGGCATCTATCCCGAACCAATCATGTCGATCGTTGCCACAGCCTCTGCATTCATCTAAGTTTTATTCAGGCTCATCCTAAAAGCGAATCGCGCTGATGGATAGTATGTCTTCGTTTCTAAAAAATAATTTCCCACAGTGCGCTGTGTTAGCAGCCTTATTGATCCTGCTCATAGCCGTTAATCGCTTAACGGCGGATGGCTTGTTGGAGGTACGGCAGGAATTCGATCGGCGTAATCTCTATCAGTTTTTTGACCCCGGCAGCTTTGATAACGATCTAGTGCTAGATAACTATTTACTTCCAGCTAATGCTCAGACCAGCAAGCTCAGCAACTTGCATTTGCTTAACTTGGACAGGGATCGGCTTGCCTACATCGCAAGAAAGGATGGTAAGGCAGTGGCGGTGGCTGTACCGGCGAGTGCAGAAGATGGCTTCAATGGTAAGATTGACCTGCTAATCGCAGTCGACATGTTTGGTCGTATTAGTGCCGCTCGTGTAATCGAAGATGTCGATTCCAGGCAACTCTTTGGAGTAGTGGATGTCATAGATTCCAAATGGATGAACGGGTTCGCAGGAAATAGCATGCGCGACATCTTGCGTCTGAGCTGGCAACCGATTACCGCTGAAAACGAATACGATCAATTCGTAGGAGCATCGATTACGTCTAAATCAGTCGCTAAGCAGATATACGACGCGCTCGTGTTCTATCAATCGAATCGAATCGAGCTCATGCGGGGCAGACGAGAGGGCGAGAAAGTTAAGGGAACAATATGACATTCAAAGACCCTTTCTTCGGGCACTCTCAGACTTATGCCGACGCGCGACCTAGCTCTCCTGATGAGCTGTTTGAATTTCTGAATTCTCAGTGTAAACATCATGATTTGGTCTGGGACTGTGCAACAGGTAATGGGCATGCAGGGGTGTCCTGGCGAAAATATTGAAGCGCGTGATTGCGACCGACGGTGGTGCTGAGTAGTTAGAGCGTGCACAGCCGACTGAGAATATCGCGTATCGACAGGTGGCGGCAGAACAGCCATTACCCGGGAAAAAATTCAGCGATTTAAATAGCCGTGGCTCAGGCGCTGTATTGGTTTGATACAGGTACGTTCTTCGATAATGCTCAAGCCTGGCGGTGTTTTGGCAGCCTGGTGCCATGCGGTGAATGGATTCGGAGAAAACCCAACGGTTGACTTGACCGTTGACGGTTAAGCTAGCGAGATTGTAGGGCATTACCAGGCTGCGTCGCCTTGGTATTGGGGTCTAATCAGACTATCATTGTTCGCTCGACAGACAGCGAAGGACACTCATGTCTACAAGCAAGATCTCGGTTATTGGTGGTGGTAGCTTTGGCACTGTGATAGCCAATATTTCTGCTGAGAACGGTTATGACGTCAATTTTTGGATGCGTAACAAATCGCAGGCAGAGCAACTCAACAGTACCCGCGAAAACTCGCAATACCTACCCGATTACCAACTTAACGAGAGGATCTTCGCTACATCAAATATGGCGGCAGCAGTAAATGACTGCGGTTTAATTTTTGTGGCTGTCCCGAGCTCTTCGTTCCGTCAGGTAGTAAGGGACATGGTTCCGCATCTTGCCGAGAATACTGTGCTTGTTAGCACCACGAAGGGAATAGAAAGTGGCAGCTTTGATTTGATGACTCAGATATTGCATCAGGAAGCCCCGAATGCCAAAGTAGGTGTGCTAAGTGGTCCGAACCTTGCTGTGGAGATCGCGAAAAAAGATCTCACCGGCACCGTGATTGCGAGCCCTGATGAACAAGTGCGCGAATTGGTGAAGAGTGCACTTAAGTCTAAGTATTTTCGAGTCTATGCGAACAACGACATGTTCGGTGTGGAATTGGGTGGCTCGCTTAAAAATATTTATGCGATTATTGCCGGTATAGCGACGGCTCTTGGTATGGGTCATAACACCAATAGCATGTTAGTGACTCGCGCCTTAACTGAGATGGCTAGGTTCGGAAAGGAGTTAGGTGCTGATCCGATGACGTTCTTGGGTTTGGCGGGTGTAGGTGATCTGATTGTCACTTGTTCGACGCCATTGAGTCGGAATTACAGAATTGGTCTAGCCCTAGGTAAGGGTGTCCCTCTAGAAAAAGCAATAGCCGAGTTAGGGCAGGTGGCTGAGGGCGTAAATACGGTTAAGCTGGTGCAAGAGAAAGCCGAAGAATTAGCCGTCTATATGCCGCTGGCTAGCGGGCTATATAAGATAATTTATGAAAATGATTCTCTTGAGAATATAATTTCATCGTTGATGCTGAGTGAACTGGCTTTGGATGTCGAGTTTGCAGCGAATGAAGATAAGACTCTTGATTAGCGGTTTATAGAGCGAATTAGATAAACGGCATTGAATTGATCGTGCATTTCAAAACACAGTAGAGGATTGTCCATGTCAAAAGAACTTAATGAGATTGTAGAGAATATTACTCAGCCATCGGCTTGGATGCGAGCGCTGTTCGTGGTCGTCTTCGCGATGGCCTCCTATTTCATTTTACTGCCTTTGTTTCTGGTGTTGAGTATCGCGCAAGCGCTGTTCACAATCATTACTAGCAGCACCAATGCCAACTTAAAATATTTTTCCGCAGCGCTGGAATTGTATGTCTCGCAGCTCTTCAAGTTCATGACTTATCTTTCCGATGTAAAGCCGTTCCCATTTTCTGACTTTCCCGAAGTAAAAGACGACTCACTACAAGAGGAGTCGGCTGTAAAGAAGGGGGCCAAGGAAAAAGCGTCCGCTACAAGTGCGGCGGTGAAGAAGCCTGCAGCCAAGAAGAAGGCTGTTAAAAAAAAGGCGGCGAAGAAGTCTCCTAAAACTACCGAGAAGCGCGAGCTAGATGCAGGAGATAAAGGCGCTAGCGATTCCTAAACAGCGCTACGCTGAAGAGAAGCTGAGATGCTAGTCTATTTGTTACGTCATGCAATAGCACAAGACAGGGCTGCATCGGATTCTGCAAGAGACTTAACTGTCGACGGGCTCGCTCAGGCTCGTGCGCTAACTGAGAAATTCAAACAGTTTTTCCCGATAGTGGATCGAGTTCTTTGCAGCCCCTACAATAGGGCGCAACAGACGGCGTCTGCCGTGATGACACTATTCCCCGATCTGGCCCTTACCACTGATGAGAGTATTAAACCCGGCGGTGATGTCTATGGCGTGTTGGACGCCATCGAAGGAAGCGATGTGCAGCATCTGTTGATTGTTAGCCACAATCCATTCCTGTCTAACTTGCTGTCGGTGATGGTGGATGGCACTATGGAGTCACATCGCTACGTTGCTAACGCGACTCTGCATTGCCTATCGATGGATGTCGTAGCCCCAGGATGCGCTGAAATTGTGTACATGTTAGAACCGTAAGAAACTCGTGAGAAATCCATGATTTGTACTACTTATCAATTTGCAAGACGACTCCTACTCCTAGTAATTCTTGTGCTTGGTTTTCCTGTAGTGAGCGCCGCGCAATCCGGGGAACTTGTTGTCGGCTTTAGTGATCATAGCCTCGTCGCCGGATTCGCTGACTCGGAAATTATTGAGCGAGAATTGAACAGGGATAGTAACTACCGAATCATCCTTGGTGCGTTGGAGAGGGTTCGCGGAGAAGTGATACCGGAAGACTTCAAGAGGCTCAAAGGAGATGTCACGAAGATTACCTACGAAGTATCGCAAGAATTTACTGGCGAGGATGTCTACGAATTTTATCAGCAGCAGTTAACGGCTAAAAACTATGAACTGCTGTATAGCTGCGGAGGCAGGGAATGCGGTAGCAGTAACTACTGGGCAAACGATATATTTCGAAATCGAATCCTCTACGGACCGGAGCGCAATCAATACTTCACGGCCTTTCGTGCAAGCTCTGCTCTGGAGAGCGACCCCTATTTCTCCTTGTATATCATCACTCGCGTTAACAGAAGAATCTATGCCTACCTAGAGATAGTCGAGCCGGCTGGAACTCAGGATCCAGAACAAATTGCTATGGTAGCTGAGATAGTAGAGCCGCCGATAGTAGCAGCACAGAGTAGTGAGTCAGGCTTAAATTTACTGCAACGACTCCGCGAGCAGGGGAGTGTAGTTCTACCTGCTTTTAGTTTTCAATCGAACAACCGTTTGACGGTACCCGTCGATGTGGAGCCGCTGGTCTCAGCGCTAAACTCGGATCAGGCGCTTTCTATCTATGTCGTAGCGCATCTGAAACAGGATGGGCAGTCATTGCAGAATTTAATGCAGCGCTCATTGGCAAGAGCGAATTCTCTTAGACAGGCGTTGATAACTGCAGGTATTGAGGCGCAACGAATCGAGGCGGCTGGAGTTGGCCCACTAGCACCTTACTGTGCCAGTGACAATTGCGAAGAGCGTATAGAGATAGTACTGCGTTAACTGAATTTCCTAGAACGAACCTACTTATTTAACTAGAGAGAGAAATTCCGTACGCGTCGACTGGCTGTTCCTGAATGCGCCAAGCATGCATGACGTAGTCATTACCGAATTTTGCTTCTGAACTCCGCGCATCATCATGCACATATGTTGAGCCTCGATGATAACGGCGGCACCAGCCGCTTGAGTTTTTTCTACGATGCAGCTAGCAATCTCGTTGGTCAGGTTTTCTTGAATCTGTAAGCGTCTAGCGAAGACATCAACAACTCTCGCTATCTTTGACAGACCAATGACTTTTCCATTAGGAATATAGGCGACATGGCACTTTCCGATAAAGGGAAGCATGTGATGCTCGCACATCGAATACAATTCAATATTTTTTACGATAACCATTTCGTCGGTATCGGAAGGGAATAAGGCGTTGTTGATAACTTCGTCGATATCCATCGAGTAGCCCTGAGTCAAAAACTGCATGGCCTTTGCGGCTCTTTTAGGTGTATCAATCAAGCCCGCGCGCATCGGGTCCTCGCCAGTTTGTTTGAGGATTTCTAGAAAAGCCTGTTCCATAGTCGTTCACCATTCTGTGGGGTCTGATTGCCGCCGTAGCACGCTGACTTTGCAAGTCGTGAAACGTTGGTCTTGGTCTTATCAATACTCGTCTCAGCATGAGACTGGCGGGAGATTAGCATATTATTTGCTCGTTGAAGACTCTCTACGTCATTTATTGCGTTACTGGATTACAATGGCACACCATCGGCTACAATTACTCATTCGAGCTGACGCAGTTAAAGGAACAAATTGAAAATTGCAGAATATATACAGCAAATGGCTACTCGCTTGGACTCGGCGAATTTGTGCTATGGCCATGGTACCGACAACCCGCTGGATGAGGCCTTCTATCTCATCTACGGTCTTTTAGGAATCCATTTTGCAGATGAGCAGGCGGCGCAGCGAGAGCTTAACGCTGGAGACGAGGCGATACTTGAGGCTGCCCTAAAGCGTAGGATCGACGAACGCGTGCCAACTGCCTATTTGGTAGGACGCGCCTGGTTCGCCGGGCATGAATTTTACTGCGATGAAAGGGCTCTAGTGCCGCGGTCTCCACTAGCTGAACTGATCAATGGCGAATTCGAGCCACTGCTGCATGAGCCTGCGGGTAAAATCTTAGACCTTTGCACGGGAGGGGGGAGTATCGGCATCGCGACTGCCTTGTTATGGCCTGATTGCGAAGTCGAGCTTGCTGACATTTCTAGAGATGCGTTAGATCTGGCGAAGAAGAACATCGCGCTGCATGGCTTAGCAGACCGGGTTAAAGTAATTGAAAGCGATCTATTCGACACTATTGATTCACGCTACGACCTTATCGTAGCGAATCCGCCCTATGTGTCTTTGAAGGAATACGACGATTTACCTGCTGAATTTGTCCGAGAGCCTGCCTTGGGGCTCATCAGCGACGATGCGGGACTGCAGATACCCCTTAAAATTTTGCGCGATTCGGTCGATTACCTGTCTGCAGACGGCCTTTTGGTGATGGAAGTCGGTTATAGCCATCCCCAATTGTCCAAGCGTCTCAAGCAGGTTCCTCTGCTCTGGTTGGAGTTCGAGTGGGGAGGTGAAGGGGTGCTAGCCCTTACGGCGGGGCAATTACAGCAGTACAGAGAACAGTTTAATTAGTGTACAATCGCCTGTTTTTCGGCCCTGCTGCCAGATTTAAATTCTTTATTCGAGTGCTCAGATGTCAGGAAACAGTTTCGGCAAATTATTTACAGTAACTAGCTTTGGTGAAAGCCACGGGCCTGCGCTAGGCTGCGTGGTCGATGGCTGTCCTCCAGGCATGGAACTGTCCGAAGCTGATATGCAGCGTGATCTGAATCGCCGCAAGCCAGGGCAGAGTCGCTTCACTACGCAAAGAAGAGAGGACGATTCGGTGAGGATCCTTTCCGGCGTTTTCGAGGGTAAGACGACCGGCACACCCATCGGCCTATTGATAGAGAACACTGACCAACGCTCAAAAGACTACAGCAAGATCAAAGACCAGTTTCGTCCTGCGCACGCCGACTTCACCTACTGGGAGAAGTATGGAATTCGCGACTACCGAGGCGGTGGACGCGCATCGGCGCGGGAAACTGCAATGCGGGTGGCTGCCGGCGCTATCGCAAAGAAATACCTGCTCGAGACCTGCGGTACCTTGATCCGCGGCTATCTCAGTCAACTGGGACCGATAGCCATCGATTCAGTGGACTATGACGAGGTAGAGAATAACCCATTCTTCTGTCCGGATGCCTCGAAGGTAGTGGAGATGGAAGAATATATGGCCGCTCTGAGCAAAGAAGGTAACTCGATAGGCGCTAGGATAAATGTCTGCGCGACGAATATGCCTGCAGGGCTAGGCGAACCTATATTCGATCGTCTGGATGCGGATATCGCGAAGGCGTTGATGAGCATCAATGCCGTTAAAGGTGTTGAGATTGGAGCGGGTTTCGAATCCGTCACTCAGAAGGGTAGCGAGCATCGCGACGAGATTACGCCAGAGGGTTTCGAAGGCAATAACGCAGGAGGCGTGCTAGGCGGTATATCGAGCGGACAGGATATTGTTGCCAGCATAGCACTGAAGCCGACATCTAGCATTCGTCTACCGGGCAAGTCGATCAATAGTAAAGGCGAGGCCGAAGAGGTAATAACCACAGGCCGTCATGATCCTTGCGTGGGCATTCGTGCCACGCCAATCGCCGAAGCAATGCTTGCCTTGGTGTTAATGGATCATTTGTTGCGAGATCGTGGCCAGAACGGCAAGGCGCGCACGACTAGCAATACAGTAATTTAGAGCAGGAATCCCTTCTGATCGATTTATATAAATTCAAATACAATTAGATCAGATAGTTAAGTAATTTAATTAATCTAAAACATGAAAACTGTTAAGTCAGTACTGGTGAACAAAATGAGCAGTAAAACGTTATACGACAAGATCTGGGACACCCATCTCGTATCAGAAAGAGAAGACGGTACAGCCCTGATTTATATCGATCGTCATCTGATTCATGAAGTAACTTCGCCGCAGGCTTTTGAAGGCTTACGCCTAGCTGGGCGCTTGCCATGGCGCGCCGATGCGAATTTCGCGACTCCTGATCACAATATACCCACTACCACCGAAGAGCGGAAGCAGGGCTTAGAGGGCATCAAGGACCCTGTTTCGAAGATACAGGTTCGCACACTAGACGATAACTGTGCTGAATTCGGTATCTTTGAACTTAAGATGGCCGATGCCCGACAAGGCATAGTGCACGTTGTTGGCCCAGAGCAGGGCGCGACGCTGCCCGGCATGACCATTGTCTGTGGCGATTCGCATACCTCTACTCACGGGGCTCTGGGCGCCTTGGCACATGGCATCGGCACCTCAGAGGTGGAGCATGTTCTCGCCACGCAGTGCCTGATGCAGAAGAAGGCCAGGAACATGCTCGTTCGTATAGACGGCCAGTTGAAAGCGGGATGTACAGCGAAAGACATCGTGCTGGCAATAATCGGTAAGATCGGCACGGCCGGAGGCACTGGATTTACTATCGAATTTGGTGGTGAGGCGATTCAGGCGTTGTCTGTGGAGGGTCGTATGACCGTCTGCAACATGGCTATCGAGGCTGGAGCAAGAGCGGGCCTGATTGCTGTCGATGAGAAAACTCTGGATTACATCAAGGGCAGACCTTTCGCGCCAAGCGGAGAGTTATGGGAGCAAGCGGCTCAGTCTTGGCGCAGCTTGGTGAGTGATACCGACGCCACATTCGACGAGGTCGTCGTATTACAGGCTGAAGACATTGAGCCGCAGGTAACTTGGGGTACTTCGCCAGAGATGGTGGCTCCGATTACAGGTAACGTGCCCGATCCGGCGCAGGAAGCCGATGAGACAAAGCGCGGGAATATCCAGCAGGCCTTAGCATATATGGGCTTACAGGGTGGAACAGCGATCAAGGAAATCAAGCTGGACTGCATATTCATCGGTTCATGCACAAATTCGCGTATCGAAGACCTGCGCGCGGCGGCAAATGTTGTTAAAGGCAAGAAAGTCGCTAATAGCGTTGAGGTTGCCATGGTCGTTCCGGGTTCGGGTCTGGTAAAGAAGCAGGCTGAAGCTGAGGGATTGGATCGGATATTCATCGAGGCAGGACTGGAGTGGCGTGAGCCGGGCTGTTCAATGTGCCTGGCGATGAATGCAGACCAGTTAGGTGAGGGGAAACACTGTGCATCTACCTCTAATCGTAATTTCGAAGGACGACAGGGGTTCGGAGGGCGCACACACCTCGTCAGTCCGGCAATGGCGGCGGCAGCTGCTATCGCAGGTCACTTCGTTGATATAAGAGAGTTAGGTTAAAACCCTTTAAAACAGAAATTTAAGAGATAAACATGAACAAATTTATAGTAGAGAAGGGCGTGGTGTTACCACTGGACCGTGCAAACGTAGATACAGATTTCATCATCCCTAAGCAGTTCCTGAAATCCATCAAGCGGACTGGCTTTGGTGTAAACCTATTCGATGAGCATCGCTATCTTGATAAGGGGTTGCCGGACACTGATAATAGCCTCCGCCCAATAAATCCAGACTTTGTGCTCAATCAGTCACGTTATAGGGACGCCAAAGTTCTGCTTGCTAAGGATAACTTCGGCTGTGGTTCAAGCCGCGAACACGCTCCTTGGGCGTTGGATGACTATGGCTTTCGTGCGATTTTGGCGCCAAGTTATGCCGACATCTTTTTTAACAACTGCTTCAAGAACGGGCTGCTCCCTATCGTTCTAGATAAGGCCACTATTTCAGCTTTATTTACAGAGGTTGAGGCAAACGAGGGCTACCAGTTAGAGGTGGACCTGGAGCAACAAACGATCATCAAGCCTGATGGCTCTACAATTGAATTCTCTGTGGATGCGTTCCGAAAGAACTGCTTGCTGAATGGCCTGGACGATATCGGACTTACGCTGGAAGGATCAGAAACCATACGTAACTTCGAGAAAAGCTGGCGCAGCACTGCACCTTGGTATTTCATGACGCCTAATGCGACTACTACTTAAGCTTCCTGTTTAAGCAAGTAGCTTAAGGCTGTGGCCCTATTGGTCAGCCGCTCGTGTGCGAAAGTATTAATAATTTCAAGAATTTAGAGAAAAGTATGACTAACTACAATGTAGCAGTAGTAGGTGCGACGGGCGCGGTAGGGGAAACTCTGTTGAGCATCCTAGAGCAGCGCAATTTCCCAGTAGATCAAATATTCGCCTTAGCCAGTGAGCGCTCAGCCGGGAATACAGTGATGTTCAACGGTAAACCACTCATGGTGACTGATTTAGCCGAGTTCGATTTCAGTCAGGCCCAAATTGGGCTGTTCTCCGCTGGTGGTAGTGTTTCGGCCGAATTTGCGCCGAAGGCAGGCGCGGCGGGCTGTGTTGTGATCGATAACACCTCGCATTTCCGCTATGACGACGATATCCCGCTAGTAATACCCGAGGTAAACCCTGAAGCGATAGCGCAATACACGAACCGCAATATCATCGCGAACCCCAATTGCTCTACGATTCAGATGCTAGTCGCGCTGAAACCGATTCATGACGCGGTCGGGATTAAGCGTATCTGTGTATCTACTTACCAGGCCGTTTCCGGCTCTGGCAACAGTGCCGTCAAGGAACTAGCGAAGCAGACGGGTGAGCTATTGAACGGCCGCGAGGCTGAGTGCAAGGTCTATCCACGGCAGATAGCCTTTAACGCGCTGCCGCAGATCGATGTCTTCATGGAAAATGGTTATACCAAGGAAGAGATGAAGATGGTCTGGGAGACACAAAAGATTTTCGCTGATGACAGTATTCAACTTAGCGCGACCTGTGTCCGCATACCTGTATTCTTCGGGCATTCAGAAGCGGTGCAGATAGAGACACATAAGCCTATTAGTGCGGCGCAGGTGCGCGACCTTGTGGAGAATGCAGCTGGTGTTACGGTGATTGATGAGCGAAAAGATGGCGGATACCCTACAGCTGTTCATGATTCGGCGGGCGAGGACGCAGTTTTTGTCGGAAGAATCCGTCAGGACATCTCCATCCCCAATGGTATTAACCTTTGGGTGGTTTCCGACAACGTACGAAAGGGTGCTGCTCTCAACTCAGTTCAGATAGCTGAAGAGTTGATAAAAAGCTATTTGTAATGAATGCTTACAGGCTATAGTGAAGAAACTATATTACTATTATTCTGTAACGTCGAGAGCCGTGTTCACTAAGCAATTATGCTGATTTAGAGAACTATCAAAGGGCCTGGCTTTACATGTGCTTAGCAATGTCAGCGAGCTGTTGAGGGAAAAAGGGACTATGCTTCGTAAAATCGTCGTCACTCTGACCATGCTGCTCAGCAGCATGGCGACACAGGTGTACGCTTTAGGGCTAGGCACCGTCACTGTCGAGTCCTCGCTTAACCAGCCATTGCGTATGCGCATAGAACTGCTTCAGCTAGGCGATGCGCGACTGCAAGATATCCGTGTTTCGGTTGCATCGGGCGCTGACTTTGCGCGTTTCAATATTGAGCGCGATGATTTCCTTTCTAATATCCGTTTCAGCGTTGAGTCGGCAGGGCAGGACAACGTAGTAATTCTCACCTCGTCGCAAATCGTCCGCGAGCCATATCTAAGCTTTATCCTAGATACACGCTGGCCTAATGGTCGACTGCTTAGTGAGCACACTATCCTATTGGATCTTCCTGTGTTCGACGACCAGCAATCGAGCGCTTCAATTCGGCAGCCAATTAGCCCAATTCTGCAGCCGCCTCCTAACGCTCAAGCGGCAGACGTCGAGCCGGCGACGTCACCTGTTGTGTCTGCGCCGATTTCAACTAATTCTGCTACAAGCCCAGAGCCTGAAATTATACCTGCAGCGCCTCAGGCCGAGCCAGAGGCCATCGAGGCAAGAGCAGAGCCAGTAAATCTTGAGCCTGAAGTTGTCGAGCAAGAAACTATCGTGACAGATAGCAACGACACGCTTTCCGGCATTGCTCAGCAAGTTAGACCAAACACCGTGGTGTCCATGCAGCAAACCATGTTGGCGCTGCTGGGTCTGAACCCGGATGCCTTCGCCGATGGCAACATCAATAAACTGCGCAGTGGAAAGGTATTGCGTGTTCCGACTTTAGCAGAAATACAGTCAATTAACCCTCGTGATGCGGTCGATGAGGTAATGCGTCAGAATCAAGATTTTGCTGATGCTGGTGTTCAACCACTGGCAGCACCGTCGGATGTCATGCCAGATCAAGATGATCAGCCACAAGGTCAACTGAGTGTAGTGAGTGGAGACGATGCAAGGAGTGGCGCCGCAGGATTAGGCTATGCCGAGAACGAAGGACTCGATCAACGTATTGCTGAATTAGAAGCCCAGTTGGCGCAGCGTCAGGAAGAAGCCGATCGTGCAAGAGCAGAACGCGAAGAATTAGATTCCCGGATGGTTGATCTCGAGGTGCAGATCGCGGCCGCACAAGAAATTATCCGACTGCAAGATATTCAATTAGCGCAATTGCAAGAGTCGCTTAATGCAGCCGCTGCTGATGCGCAATTATTAGCAGAGCAGCAAGCGATTCAGGATGCCGCCGCGGCAGAAGCCGCTTTGCTGATAGACACGCCGTCCAGCTTAGCTGACGACTTGACCGTTAACAGCGTATTCATACTGTTCGGTATTATTCTGCTCATCTTACTGTTGGTCGTGCTGATGCAACGCAGAAATCGTGCTGCGAAGGCAGATGATGACAACATCGATGAATTGGCTGAGCAGAATTTTGATGTTGGTGCTGAAAATACTGACACAGAAAATTTAGAGAGAGACGCGGCTGCCACAGAATTAAGGGACTACGATTCATCTGATTTAGATGGTGAGCCTGAAGACATCATTGTTGTATTTGACGAAGCGGGGAGCGCAGAAGCTAGAGCGAAACTTTCTGAGCCTGAGATTTTTCTAGAAGCGGAACAGCCGAGGCAAGGTGAAGAAGAAGGCGCAGAGAAAGAAAAGGGGGTAAATCATGAGCCTGAGCCTAATTCTTTTCTAGATGACTTAGAGGTTGATCTGGACTCATTCGATTATGACGACAATGCTAATGAGCCTGAAGTAGGACAAGCTAAAGATGGACTGGTCGGCACAGGAAAAACAAAAGAAGTCCCTGCTGAATCTCATAAAGTAGAATTGATGTCTGACCTTGTCGACGATAAAGGCGCCAACAAAAACAGTGCAATTGAACTTGAGGCGAATGAGGGTACAGTAGAAAAAATTGAAACATTCGAGTTTGATTTAGACAGCGATTCGAGCGCGATAAAGAGCGAAGTTAAAGATCCCAAAGGTCTCGATACAGGAGAGTCCGACGCAGATGCCGTCGCACAAGTTACCGCTGCTCCGGACGCAGCAGCGAGTATCTCCCAAGTAACTGTAGCGACCGATGACAGTGCTGAGGATAAAGAAGATCTAAACGTAGTTGAATTCTCCTTCGATGAGGACAAGATAGACGGCGGCGCTGATGCACCGGTACCCGTGGGCAACGAAGAAGTTGATATATTTGATTTGGACGTAGACCTAGACCTAGACCTAGACCTAGACCTAGACGGTACTGCTGGTGATACCGCACTGGAGAAGCTAGATGCCGAAGTGACCTCTGTTATCGAAGACGATGTAAAGGATTTCGACTTTGACCTAGATGAGTTCGACATTGAGTCGGTCAAAGAAGAGGCAGCAACCGGCCATGGGGACGCAGATGATGACGATTTAGGTTTTTTATCTGATGACGACGTTGAGGTAGAGGCTTTCGATGATGTAGAGGAAGCCAGTATGCTGTCGGTTGATGACGAAACAGCGACTAAGTTAGAGCTCGCCTATGCTTACCAGAAGATGGGAGATATGCAGGGAGCTACGGAAATTTTACAGGAAGTCATTAAAGAAGGCTCCGATGAACAGGCAGAAGAAGCCAGCAAGTTACTTGGGTCACTTGTCCGCGAGTCAGACTAGTTGTTTAGTCCTTGCTTTCGTAAACCTGCGTCGATCTGATCAGTGTCAGCTTCCGAACAAGCCACGCCAAATAACCACCGCATAGCGCTGGGCATCGAATACGATGGTTCTCCGTATTCTGGCTGGCAGAAACAAAAACTCCCGCAGCAAGAAACCATCCAGAAACACATTGAAACCGCGCTCAGTAAAGTTGCGGATAGAGACGTAGTCGTGAGTTGTGCCGGTAGGACAGATGCAGGCGTTCATGCTACTTGCCAAGTAGTTCACTTTGACACTGAAATTGACAGAGGGGCTAAAGCCTGGACGCAGGGTGTAAACAGCATGCTACCAAGGACTATTCGGGTGGTGTGGTCACGGCTGCAGGATGATGATTTCCATGCGCGTTTTAGCGCGCTATCCAGGCGCTATCTGTATCTGATGTACTGGCGTGACACGCAATCTGCAATATTGCATCGCCGAGCGAGTTATTTTCGTCGCGAGTTGGATGCAGTCTCGATGCATTCGGCAGCGCAACACTTTCTTGGGGAACAGGATTTCACCTCCTTTCGTGCTGCCGGCTGTCAATCGAAGACGGCGATGCGCAATGTTATGCATGCGAATGTCTATCGGCGTGGCGGCTTTCTCATCTTCGATGTTAAGGCGAATGCATTCCTACAGCACATGGTGCGCAATATGATGGGGTCCTTGCTGCAAGTAGGTTCAGGCGTCAAAGACCCAGCTTGGATCGGGGAATTACTGTCGCTGCAGGATAGGGCGCGGGCAGGTCCTACGGCTCTACCGGACGGCCTTTATCTAGTCGGAGTTGAGTATCCGCAGAGCTGCGCCTTGCCCAGCGAAATTTCGCAACCAGACCTGCTGTTAGCAATCTGAAGTGCCAGCTAGAAGTGGGGATGGCTATACAATTCGTTCCATCCGGCAATACCTTCTCTCAGACTGTCTCGTAGAGTGTATCTATGAAGAGCCTAACCGGTCGCGCAGTGTGCCGAGAATTTCTTGAAGCTTTTCATTTATATCTAGTTCGTTGTCGCTACCGATTATCTGTTTGATTGAATGCTCCTCTGACAGTTTGCTGCTGGGCCTATTCGTCACAGTTTGGATCGACTGTTCTTTCGCCGCCTGCTGAACGAGCAGTTCAAGCAGCTCACTATTCGCTACGCTTAACTCTTCTTTCGCAATTGGTCGAATTAGGCCCTGCATGAGCAGTCCGGAGACGATTAGTTCTATTAAACTTTCGGGAAGACAGAGACTGCAAGCGACATCGCTAATTAGTGCCTTTGTATTGGCAGACACGATATTGCTCTCTGCCCCTGAGTCGTCCCCTGAACTCAGTGATAGGTAGCTGTACTGGATCTGGCGCAGGACGTGGTAGAGGCAATCTCCACTGATCAATGGATGCACCTGCTCACTCGCGCGAACGAGGCGCTCCGTGAGACAGTTCACTACTGTCTTCAGCCAAGGGGGCAATTGGCTTAGGCCTTGCTCCATGACTTCCTTAGTAATCATTACTAGCTCAGTTTTAACTAGTGCACGAATTGAGGCGGAGCGTACACTCTTCGAGATAAGTGCCATTTCTCCAATTACTTGACCGCTATCTAATGTCAAGAGACGTACGTTACCGCTGCTAGTAATTTTGAACACCTCGACCTTTCCCGAAGATATTACGTAGGCTTCTTCGCCTATGTCTCCCTCGTGAATAATTACTTCTCCGGCCTCAAAAACCTTGGTGATAGTTGTGGTATTTCCCTCCAGCAAAGCATCGATATCCAATATCAATAAATCAACGGTTGCGTAACGTTCATCGGGATTAAAGGCCATTGCCTTTTCTATGATTCGGATGAGTTCTCGAGGAATGTTCCTGTCAGGTGCGCGCAAGGCGGAGCTAATAAGATTTCCCTGTTGTGCGTTCTCTATGGTCTCCTCGATGTCGCTTCCGGTGTAAGGGGCATGCAGGGTAGCAATATTGTAAAGTGTCGAGCCGAGCAAGAAGACATCGCTGCGCTCATTAATCTTATCGCCAAGGCCATTAGCCTGCTCCGGCGACATGAAAGCTGGAGAGCCCATTACGACCCCACTCAATGTGACTTCTGAGTTCGCGACGCTGGTGAACGCGGCGTCTATGTTTTCAGGCAGCTCGATTTCTTTGTCGCCAATTAATTTAGCGATACCCCAATCCATCAGCAAGACTTCACCGAACCCACCTACCATGATGTTGTCGGGTTTAATGTCACGGTGCAAAATTCCCAATGAGTGAGCAAAAGCCACGGCATCGCATATTTTTCTGAATATTGTGAGCATGGCATAATAGGTGAAGCGCAGGGCATGCTCTTCAGAGCCTGCCTTTATTTGGCGCAGGATCGTGGCAAGTGTGTCACCGTGGACTTCCTTCATCGCGAAGTGCAGGCGGTCGTCATCGATGATGCCTATGTCGTGCACTGGAATGATATTCGGGTGTTCAAGTCGCGCCGTAATCTGCGCCTCTTTGATGAACTGACGGAAAAGTGCTGGGTCTTCTTGAATCTTCGGCAGAATTATTTTCAGGACTGAGGAGCGATTTAGGTTCTTGTCGTAGACCTGGTGGATAGAGCCCATGCTGCCTTCCGCGATCTTGTCGCGGACTTGGTATTTCTCATAGTTGAGCTGGTGGTGGCGAATCTTCTCGATGTATTCTAGCTGTACACCCTCGTTTTCATAGCCGTCCCTTGAAACTGTGGAGCGAATAACGGTGGCCTCAGTATCTGGCAGATTTTCTTGTGGGTCAGAAGGTTCGTTGCTCACTGTATTCTCCCGCAGTGTAGATAGACTCTTATTTTTCTTATTTTTCTTATGTTTAGAGGCGATTGTAACAGAACTCTCTAAGCTAGAACCAATTGCCACGACACTGGTGAGTAACTAATTCAACGGAGCTACTATACATGCATACAATTTGCTTCTAGTAGTGTTATCAAGTTAGCGGAGTAGTAGAATAAATGGCCAAATCCGATACGTCGCCAAGGTTACAATGTCGCAGGTCGAACATTTTCACATAGCTGTTATTGGCGCGGGGCCCGCGGGGCTCAGCGCTGCAGGCCGGGCAGCCTGGTACCAAAAAATCGACGGGGAGGCCGATCGGAGCTATGTGCTGCTGGAGGGCGCACCGACCATCGCCAATACGATAGTCAATTACCAAAAGGGCAAGTACGTGATGGCAGAACCGGGCTATCTCGATCTGCGCAGCGATTTTCGGTTTTCTGCTAATTCACGCGAGTCAATTCTAGAGAGTTGGCAGGCGACGCTTGAGAGTAATTCTCTTAATATTCGATTCGATTCCAAAGTCACCGAAATCAAACCTGAAGATGGCAATTTTCGAATTTGCATTCAGGGTGCTTCTCCCATTACAGCGAGTTTTGTGGTTCTTGCTATCGGCTCTGAGGGGAATCCTAGACGGCTAGGCGTTCCCGGAGATGATTTACCTCTGCTGCAATACACTTTGGCTGATGCCAGCATGTACCAGAACGAGACTATCGTAGTTGTCGGTGCCGGTGATTCTGCGATTGAGAACGCGCTGGCTCTCTCCGCTTCGAACCAGGTCTACATCCTCAACCGGCGCGGTGAGTTCAGTCGCGCCAAAACTGGAAACCTAGATGCCATACTTAAGGCTGCCAATGACGAGGGGGTGAGTCTCGATTGCTACTACAACACCGTCGTAGAGAAGGTTCAGGCCTTGGATGCCGCAGAGAGTTCTGGAAAGCCGTATAAGATCGAGATTAATACCGGAGACGGACAGAAAGCTTTCCCGATAGATCGAATTATAGCGCGCCTCGGCTCGGTGCCTGCCAGAGACTTCCTCGAGGGAATGGGAATCGAATTTGCCAGTGACAATATTCGTTCAAATCCAGTCATGAATGAACGTTACGAATCTTCCGTACCCGGGCTCTATATCATTGGTTCTTTGGCCGGTTATCCACTAATCAAGCAGGGTATGAATCAAGGTCACGACGTGGTGTCCTTTATTCATGGAGATATGATCGCTCCTGTAGAATCGAAGTTGCTCGAGAAGCAGTTTCGGCTTCTTCCCTTTGCTCTCTCGGTTGATCAGGTCACGCAACTTTTTCAACAGCGTACGCCAATGTTGAATGAGATGAATCTGTTGCAGTTCCGCGAATTGATTATCGAAAGCCAACTACTGGTCTGCTATCAGAGCGAAGAGGTCTATCAGAATGAGACGGGCCGCGCCGCCTCGATTGCAGCCGACAGCACAGGCTCCAGTCTTGCCAGTACGCGTATCATGCACGCGGGCGAATTTATATTCAGGCAGGGTGACTTTAGCAGTTCCTTCTTCACGATCATTGAGGGTGAGATCAAGCTTACGCTTAAGCAGTCTGGTCAGCAGATTGCGGTTCTCGGTCGCGGGCAGTTCTTTGGTGAATCGGGTTTGCTGTCAGGTCAACCAAGAAATTGCGATGCCGCTGCGGTTGGGGACTGTATTCTTCTAGAAACTCCGCGCCGCACTATGCTCAAGCTTATGAATTCCAACGACGGAGTAGCCGATGGAATCGATCTAATTTTTCGCGTACGGGCTCTGCAGGCGAAAATTGCGCCAAAGAGTGCGTTTGACGAATTAACGGTAGCGGGTTTCAACACCAAAATTTTGCGATTCAGAGCGGGGGACACAATTTATAAGCCCGGGGAAACTGGCAATTGTTTGTACATTGTGCGCAGTGGGGCTGTCGTTTTATCTCACATCAATCACGAGAACAAAAATATTGTAGTGGGTCAGTTTCAGTCCGGGTCAGTATTCGGCGAGATGGCGCTTATGGGGGATCTTATTCGCCGTCACTACGCGGTCGCCAGTGGACTTACAGAAGTCATAGAGGTTACTCAGGAAGAGTTCTCCCGACTCGTGCGCAGCGATACTTCCGGTATAGAAAAATTACAGCGTGATGTTAGCGCTAAGTATGTTCAGCAGAACACCTTGGATGCACAGCCAGAAGTAGGTCAGGCTATGCAATTTTTTATGGATCAGGGCTTGGGTGAAGCCACGAATGCGCTGATCATCGATGAGAATCTGTGTGTGTCTTGTGACTACTGCGAAAAAGCCTGCGCAGAGACACATAATGGCGTATCGCGGCTTAATAGGAAGGCTGGCGATAGGTACGCGAAATTGCATGTACCTGTTTCCTGTCGTCACTGTCAGCAGCCCCATTGTATGAAGGACTGTCCGCCCGATGCCATTCACCGCGCAGCGTCTGGTGAGGTATTTATCGATAGTACCTGTATCGGATGTGGAAACTGCGAAAGCAACTGCCCTTACGACGTGATAAGAATGGAATATGAGGCGCCGGATAAGCCCCCTATTTGGGCGTGGCTTCTCTTTGGTTATGGCGCCGATGTAGGCGAGGTTAAGGACTTCCAGCCTGATGTCGAAGCGTTAGCGAAAGGTAAAAAAGCGGTTAAATGCGATGCCTGCATGTCCATTAAGACGGGCCCCGCCTGTGTCTCGGTCTGTCCTACGGGCGCGGCGAACCGCATTACTCCCGATAATTACCTGACGTATCTTCAGGAGCGCTAGCAAATGTCAGAAAACATGCTCTCCTACCGAAAGTCTTACTACCTCTATATAAGTCTGACCCTGATCTTGATTTCCTATTTCATATACCGTTCTCAAGCAGGGATTGAGGGGAGTAACGGAGGCACACCACAGGGCTATATTTTAGGAACGCTTGCTACTGTGCTTGTAGTTTGGCTAGCGTTACTTGGGGTTCGTAAGCGGAGCTTTCAATCGCGCCTCGGTAGTGTAAAGGCCTGGGTTTCGGCGCATGTTTATCTCGGTAGCAGCCTAATCGTAGTTGCTAGTTTTCACAGCGCCTTTCAACTCGGGATTAACATTCATTCCTTCGCCTTTCTGCTACTGTTGCTAGTCATCTTTAGCGGATTTTATGGCGTGTTCGCCTATATTCGTTATCCGGCAAAGATAGTGGCTCTGTCTAATGGTAGAAGTGGTGAAGAGAGCCTCGCCCTATTGAATTCGCTGAAAGAGGAAATAGTCGCAACCTATAAGGAGCTCGACAGTGAGTTGCAGATGACTGTTTCCAGTGCGATAGAGAGAACTGGTATCGCGGGGTCTACTCTGGATATGCTTCTGGCAAGAGATAAGTCGATGATGTGCCTCACTGTATTTGGTACCCGTGTAGATGTTGTTTCAAACCGCGCGCAGCAGCCTTTGATAGATTTTGTTGCGAAACGAATTCCACGCGGCAATCGAGCCACCGAGCCGGAGTTATTGTTGAGTCTGCTGAACTTGCTTACCCGACGACAGCAGTTGGTAGAAAACTTGCGAGTAAGTCTGCAACTCAAAGCGCGAATGCGAGTTTGGTTGTTCATTCATACGCCTATCAGTGTTGCGCTGTTGGTGGCGCTTACAATTCATGTTGTATCTGTATTTTTTTACTGGTGATCCTAAGCACGCAAATGATCTTTCTCATCCGACACAGAAATCCCGCCACTGGCAAAGTGCAAGACGTGAAGATGTCTGCGCCAACGATAGCGTTGGGAAGTGATCCCGATCAGCATCTTTATATTCCGCGTCCGCACATTCATGGAAGGCATGCGATCATCAAAATGAGTGGCGGAAAGACGAGCATCAAGGCGTTGGGGTGGAACAAGATTCTCGTGAACGGCCAAGCTGCTTACAGGAAAGTTCTGCAAGTCAATGATGAGGTCAAGCTAGGTGCTCAGACTATTAAGGTTTTGGCCGCACCAGAAGGTTTTGATTTCGCCTGCGAGATGATATTAGACCCAGTCCAGAGAACAACGACCCTAGCCGAATCCTGGCAGCGAGAAGTGAAGCCGCGAATCTGGACCCCGCGAAGGCTAGCTTATTTCTCCGCTGTGACACTGTTCGTCATTGCTTTTTGCTTACCTTATACTGCGTATCTCAGTGGTAGCAGCTCGATGAATGAACAGCCTTGGATCGACTTGATTACTGCCATGGACCATACGCAAAACCAGAGCTGGCGCGCTGATAGTTTGTGGTCACCTGGGCCGCTATTGTCCGCCCATCGAAACGCGATCGGGAATGATTGTACTTCATGTCATACGCAGGCCTTCGAACCAGTAAGCGATACAGCTTGTGCTAACTGCCATAGTCAGAGTGATCAACATTTCGATCATCAATTTTTTGCAGATAGTGCATTACATTCTTCCTTGGGTGAATCGGGGCTTAATTCTCTACTTACGCCAGCGTCAACTGCGCTGAACGATATGGGGAATGCTGTTAGCAGTATGCCGCGTTGTGAGAGTTGCCATAAAGAACACAATGAACCGCAATCGATAATTGCTACAACTGATATTCTATGTACACAGTGTCATGAGGATTCTATTTTAGGGTCCGATGGTGTCGTCACGCAAATAGCGACGGCTTTCAATGAGTCGGAGCATCCTCAGTTTCGCTACTCGTTTCTGACGGCACTCAAGGACATAGAGCCCGAGGTGCAGAGCCCTGAACTTGTAGCAGCCTGGAGGCGAATAACGCAGGCTGATCTAAGCATAGCCGTTGAAAATTCCCATTTGAAATTTTCCCATGAGATTCACTTGCAGTTAGACGAGCCGGCATTGAATTGCTCGAGTTGTCATATGCTCGATGTGGGCAATGAACATTTCGTAGCTATTAACATGCAGGATCATTGCGCCGAATGTCATACACTAGAATTCAATGAACGAGAAATTCCCCATGGCGACCCCGCACTTGCGATTCGCTCGATCGAAGAATATTTCATCGCACTTTACCTGACTCCAGGGCGTGTCAACGACACCCTTCCTAGGCGCTTGCCCGGCAAATTGGTGCGCCGCTGCGAAGGCAACGATTACGAATGTGCGGTGGAGAAGGCTGAACAAGAAATTCAGCTGCAATTCGGTACTTCGGGTTGTGTTACTTGTCATCAGGTAAATGCGGTGGAGAACAGCGCGAATGAAGGTGATGCTGGCTGGTCTGGTTTAAGTCAGTCCTGGCATGTTGAGCCAGTTCGGATTAACAGCGACTGGTACAGCAATGCGAGGTTCGATCACGCAGCTCACCTTACTCAGGCTGGCCAATCGGAGAGAGAGCTTTGTAATGGTTGTCATGAGGCGGAAAATTCGAGCTTAAGCACAGACGTGTTGATCCCTAAGAATGAGACCTGTTTCGGTTGTCACAGTAACTCTAGTGCAAACGATAAAATAGCGGTAGATTGTGTTAACTGTCATCTTCATCACACTCCACGAACTAGTAGTGCAATGTTGGATTATAACTAATGTTAAATGAGTTGATTCGTAGGCATTGCAAGCTGTCTTTGGCCGGAATTTGTCTCACGCTGTTGGTGTTTTCTTCAAAAATTGTTGTGGCGCAAGATTGCAGCGGCAGCTGCACTAACGCGCAGAGTTTTCTTAGTGAGGCTGACGTTAGCAGAATTCTCTCCCAAGCCGTGCAAGAGGCGCAGGCACAGGGCGTATTGGCAACCATTGCAGTAGTCGATCGAGTAGGAAATGTTCTTGCCGTCTATCGAATGGGAGACAAGCTCGCACATGAAGTATTGATCTCAACCAATACAGATATAGGTGCTAGCTCGGTAATCGATAGTGGGCTAGAAGGCATAGTCTTGCCAACTACAGTGGCTCCATTTGTCATAGACGATCAAGCTGCTATAAGTAAGGCCATCACGGGCGCTTATTTATCCTCCGAAGGTAATGCGTTTAGCACGCGCACTGCTAGTCAGATCATTCAGGAAAATTTTAACCCCGGCGAGATCAATCAACCCGGCGGTCCGTTGTTTGGTGTGCAGTTCAGCCAACTGGCCTGCTCCGATTTCACGCAGGCAAGCGACGGCAGTGCCGTGACCGTGGGACCGCAACGCTCGCCCTTCGGACTCTCCGCGGATCCCGGCGGCCTGCCCTTGTATATGTCTGGCTCCTTGGTGGGCGGCATAGGTGTGATCGCTGACGGTCTCTACTCTATCGATAAAGACATTAGCGATTTCGACCACTCTGTTGACGAGTTTGTCAGCCTTGCCGGGACTATTGGTTATTCAGCGCCTAGTGATAGACGTGCCAACCGCATTACGGTAGAAGGGAAGACGTTACGTTTCAGTGATGTACAAGACTGGGGTTTACTTAGTTCGCCACAATCGGCGCCTAGCTTCGAAAGCATAACAGTCGACACAGGTAAGCTCGTGCCTGTATTTGGATACACCGATGGCAGTATCAAAGCCGGCGTAGCTTTCGGTTTGCCCGAGTCGGGGATTCGCGCGGATTCGCTAGATGATTTTCCAGGCCTAGATGCTTTCGTTTTTGTTGATAGAAATAACCTAGAGCGTTACCCGCCATCGGCGGGCAGCGACAATACTGCTCTTGCTGGTCTCGCGCTTAGTGAGCATGAAGTACGTGTAATCTTGCAAGAGGCATTACGAGTTGCTAATCGAGCGCGGGCGCAAATTCGTCGTCCGTTGGGTAGCCAGGCCCGAGTCACTATCGCCGTTGTAGATACCAACGGTAATGTATTAGGAATGGTAAGGAGCCGCGATGCGCCGGTTTTCGGCTCAGATGTAGCGTTACAGAAAGCGCGCACGGCCGCGTTTTATTCCTCAGCAAACGCTGCAACCTTTCTACGCGAGTTGCCTGATGTAAGCTATCTGAGCATCGATGACGTTGGGCTTTCTCTGAGCGAGCCGGTAAGTTTCGCGAATTACGTAACTAGCTTGCAAGTCTTTTTGAATGATGCCGCCGCTTTGAGCGACGGTTTTTATGCGTTTTCCGATCGGGCGGGCGGCAACTTGTCGAGACCTGTTTATCCAGATGGGTTAATTGATGGGCCATCGGGTCCGCTGAGCAAACCGGCGGGCTCCCAGAGTGTGTTCTCTACAGGACTGCAGTTGGACTTGGTCTACAACGGTATTCTGCAACATATCCTTGCAGTAGCATCCGCTGGGCTCGTCGATGATGTGCCCTCTGGCTGTGCCGGCATAGGTTTTAGTTTCGAGTCACCTTTCTTCACTGAGGGCCCGGCGAATTCTCCTGTGAAATCCGGCGTACAGATATTTCCCGGCAGCGTGCCCATCTTTCGCGGTGAGCAACTCATAGGCGGGATAGGGGTGTCCGGCGACGGTATCGATCAAGATGATATGATCTCGTTTTTAGGCTTGCACAATGCGGGCGAAATATTAGGCGGCGAGATCGGTAATGCGCCTATCGACAGGCGAGCAGACAATTTAACTCCCCAAGGCATTCGACTACGTTACGTGCAGTGCCCAGTGGCACCTTTTCTAGACAGCAGAGCAAGCAATGTTTGTGAAAACAAATAGCGCCTCAGCGGCACCAATAATCGGAGCATGTCGATGAGCCTTCGGCTACGCCGGACTATCATGCTGCTAGCGCTACTCTTTGTTGGAACCGAAGCAGCGGCTCAGTGCGATGAGAATCTAGCAAGGCGTCTGCCCGGCCGTGCGCTTGATTGCGAGCCGGCTGTAGCACCTGTTCAGCAGCCATTGCCGGAAATAGTTTTTCCAAGCCTAGATGCTGGCTCAGGCACAACGGATCGCAGCGATTTTCCGGACGTCGAGGATGCCGAACAGGAAATACCTGAACCGCCGACTGTCAGTGATGCAGCGCCCAGTGATGGAGCCGAAGTCGAGCCGGTGCGCGCTACAGAGTTAGTAGTGCCAGAAACAACTCCGCGGCCTCGTTTAGGCCGCATCATTCGAGAGCGAACTCAGGCGATTCCCGAGAGAACTAAGAATGAAGTTTCTCCCATTCCGCGTCCAGGGCTCGATGATTATCGTGATGCGATAGCCATGCCAGATCGCTGGCGCATCGTAGAGACTCTAGGTTACGAATCCAGCTTCTTCGACCCCTACAATGCTAATCCCTTGAAGGCAGACAAGCCATTCAACGGGGAGTGGTTTTTCAACTTGGGGGTAATCTCCGACACCATCTATGAGGCCCGTGAGGTTGTTACGCCGGTGGGTTCCAGTTCTGCAAGACGACCTGGCAGCATCGATGCATTCGGCGATAGCGATCAGTCTTCTGTGAATGAAAATTTGCTGGTGGAAATGGTGTTTTATAAGGGCGACACCGTCTTCCGTCCCCCGGACTATGAGTTTCGACTGACCACTGCGTTCAACTATAACTATGCTCAGCTTGATGAGGTTTTAGGTGTAAACGTCGACCCGGCAGATGGTAAGACACGTCATGATCGTCATGTTGGTGTGCAGGCAGCGTTCGTAGATAAGCATCTTAGAAACGTTTCCGATCGCTATGACTTCGATTCGATTCGAGTTGGCATCCAGCCATTCAATGCCGATTTCAGAGGTTTTCTGTTTCAGGATAATCAGCTAGGTATTCGCTTGTTCGGCACGCGCAATAATAATATCTTCCAGTACAATCTCGCTCTGTTTCAGCGCCTGGAGAAAGACACCAATAGCGGCCTCAATGATTTGGGGAAAAGCGCACGAGAAGACTATGTTTTTGCAGCCAATCTCTACTGGCAGGATTTGTTGGTAAAGGGATTTATTTCTCAGTTCTCCCTTACCCATAATAGCAATCAGGAGAAGGGCGAAACCTATTTCGACAACAACGGATTCATAGCACGGCCCGCCTCGATCGGTACAGAAATTTCTCGTGGCTACGAGGTTAGCTATCTTGGATACAGTGGTGATGGTCATCTAGGTCGCTTTAATTTGAGTACGTCGGCCTACTATGCGTTTGGCAAAGAGAATCCAGGTGTATTTGTACGAGAGAAGACCGATATTCGTGCTGGTTTTTTTGCCGCGGAATTGTCTAGGGATTTCGATTGGATCAGACCCCGTGCATCGTTTCTCTATGCTTCGGGTGACGATGATCCCTTCGATAGCACGGCGAAGGGGTTCGACTCGATCTTTGAGAACCCGCAATTTGCAGGCAGCGATGCCAGCTACTGGATTCGACAGTCTGTGCCATTGGTTGGAGGGGGGCGGGTAGGCCTATCTTCTCGTAATGGGGTGCTTAACTCTCTGCGGTCCTCCAAGGAACAGGGACAGTCCAATTTTACCAATCCAGGCATGGTACTCGCCGGTATTGGCGTCGACATGGATATATTGCCGGAGTTGCGTATCAGCGCAAACTGGAATTCGCTACACTTCGCTGACACGGCTGTACTTGAAGTCGCTAGAAATCAGGCAGGTATTAGAGAGCATATCGGCAATGAGCTATCCGTTTCGGCGATCTATCGACCAATGATTTCGCAGAATATAGTTTTGCGGGCATCCTATTCACAGCTCCTTCCCGGGAAGGGGTTTAAGGACCTGTTTGAGGACGATCGCGCAGACTATTTTTTTCTGAATTTACTGATAGCCTACTAGTGCCCATGTGAAGGAACAGAGATAAAGTGTATGAGCCTGACAAATGCTAATAAGATTAGGAAAGGTGATAGCCCGTGAGTATTATTTCTAGCTGCAGAATAGGTTTCAAGATGAATCGCATTATCATTATTGTTGGTCTATTGCTTGCCTGTGTCGTGTCTGTATCTGGTTTTCTGTTTGCGGCGGAGGGGCCCGCTGCTGTGGAGCGGCACTATGTGACTGCTCCGTCTGCGCCGTCGTCGCAGAGTCGTGAACAAATGAATAGCAAGAACATTGGCTGCGTCAGTTGCCACACGGAATCCGATCAGAAGACCATGCATGCCAGCGTAGCTGTCAATCTGGCCTGTGTGGATTGCCACGGAGGCGATAATACTGTTGCAATAGAGGTGGGAACGACTCGAGAAAACCCGCTCTATATTGAAATCATGAATCACGCGCATATCCTGCCAAGTTACCCGGAGGCGGCGGGCTATCCGAGTAGTCGCAATCCCGAGAGGAGCTATACTTTACTAAACGCAGAAAGCCCCGAGTATGTGCGCTTCATCAACCCTTCAGATTATCGCATCGCCGATGAGGCATGTGGAGCCTGTCATCAGGCCGTTATCAACGCCGCTAAGACAAGCCTGCATTCTACCGGTGCTATGCTCTTCGGTGGTGCTGCTTACAACAATGGTATTTTGCCATTCAAGAATTACATACTAGGCGAATCTTACGACCGAGACGGTGTAGGCGTTATGATACGTGGACCTGTAGTGGCAGACGAATTGCAAGAAGCTGTTCGCGCCGCCGGAATTTTGCCCCAATTGCTGCCTATCCCTGCATGGGAAACGACGAAACCCGGCGATATTTTTAGAGTCTTCGAAAGTGGCGGGCGAAATATTTCAAATCTGTTTCCTGAGACAGGAAACCCGAATAGTCTCGGCATCATTCAAAGGTTGGAAGAACCAGGACGACCGGATATTCGCCAGTCTAATCGTGGTCCGGGTACCGGAGCCAGAATCTCTGTACCTCTAATTAACATAACCAAGACTCGCTTGAACGACCCCCTGACATGGTTCATGGGGACTAACGATCAGCCGGGCGATTACAGACACTCCGGTTGTGCTTCCTGTCACGTGGTATACGCAAACGACAGAGATCCGTCGCACTCTGGACCCTATGCTCAGTTCGGTCACACAGGCAAAACACAGACAGCCGATCCTGTAATTTCTAAGGAAGAATCCGGTCACCCAATAAAGCACGAATTCACTCGGGCGATACCTACCAGTCAATGTATGGTATGCCACATGCATCAACCGAACATGTTCGTGAATTCCTATCTCGGCTATACCATGTGGGACTACGAGTCTGATGCTCCCGCTATGTGGCCCGAGCAGCAACAGTATCCCAGCGATTCGAAGATTAGAGAGACTAACGATCGCAATCCGGAAGCTGCCGCCGCGCGTGGTAACTGGGGTGATACTGACTTTCTAGAGAAAGTCTCTGAGCTAAACCCCGAGCTAAACGACACGCAGTTCGCGGATTACCATGGCCACGGCTGGAACTTTCGTGCCGTATTTAAGCGTGATCGTGATGGTAACTTACTCGATGCGGACGATAGGTTAGTAGAAGACGATGATCCGGAGAAGTTCGATAAGGCAGTACATATGTCTTCGGTGCATTTGGATGCAGGCATGCATTGCACAGACTGCCATTTTAGTCAGGACAATCATGGTAACGGACACCTGTATGGTGAGGTAGCTCTCGCGGTCGAGATAGATTGCAAAGACTGTCATGGCACTGCGAAGGAGTTTCCCAATCTGTTTACATCCGGGCCTGCTGCTCTAGGAGGTGGTACGGACCTGCTTGCTGCGTCGCGAACTCCCGACGGTAGGCTGCGATTCGAATGGGTAAACGGCGAGCTTATGCAACGCTCTGCGCTCGACCCAGAACTGGAATGGGTGGTTAGTCTAGTTCGCAACTCGGTCGACGAAGATCACGCTGACTATAATGTGAAGGCAGCGCGTGCCAAACTGATGAGTACGAATACCGATACTCAAGCATGGGGGGAAGAGATCGCGGCCGTGAATCTAGCGCATGCTGATTCCAATATGGAATGTTATAGCTGCCATACCTCCTGGACCACAACCTGTGCCGGCTGCCACTTACCCATCGAGTCCAACTGGATGACAGAGAGAAATCACTACGAAGGCGGCGTATCGCGCAACTTCGCAACCTACAATCCACAGGTAGCTAGAGATCAAGCATTTAGTCTAGGGCGAAGAGGGCCAGCGAAAGGAGGAAAGATCGCGCCAGTTCGATCCAGTTCGGCTCTGGTGCTTTCATCAACGAATGCCAATCGCGAGAAAATCTATATCCAGCAGCCGCCTATAGCGGCCAGCGGTTTCAGCTCGCAGGCGTTTAATCCACACTTTCCGCACACAGTGAGAAAGAACGAGACTAAAACTTGTTCCGATTGCCATCTGTCCGAGGACAACGACAACAATGCGATCATGTCGCAACTGCTTTTGTTAGGCACCAACTTTTTGAACTTCGTCGGTTTCAACACTTGGGTGGGCAATGAAGGTGCATTGAATGCCGTGCAGGTTACCGAGTGGGAAGAGCCGCAGGCGGTGATCGGTAGCTATCTACAAAAATATGCCTACCCCGATTGGTTTCAGAAACATCTCGAATCGAATCAGAACCTGACGTCGGCCTATGAGCATGAGGCGGGTACAGTGTCCTGCCTGCAGTTGCGCGGCGAATACCTTTTCGCCGCGGAGGGAGAGCGGGGCGTGCAAGTCTATGACGTAGCGTCTATCGCGAATAAGGGCGTTTCACAGCGCATCATTACTGCGCCAGTAAGCCCGCTGGGACAGGACGCACATCTTGATACGAATAATGCTACCTGTATTGTATTGCCAAGCAGTCAGCCCATCGCTCCAGAGCGCAATCAGGGCGAGCTGATGCGTGAGGATAATCTCGAACAGCCCTTTCATCCCATCTATAATTATGCGGTGGTAACTGACAGCGTTGAGGGTTTGATACTGTTCGACGTAAACACCTTTGCCGATGGCGAACCGCGCAACAATTTCATCGAAAGAACGTTGAACTGGAATCCGGACGGCGTGCTAGACGGAGCGCTCCACGCTACTATCGGCGGGCACGTACTGTATATCGCCGCGGATGCGGGTATGGTGATTGTCGATTTAGACGAGCCATTAGAGCCAAGGCTGGTCGCTGTTGTGCCCATGGAGAATGCCCGTGCATCAGCGTTACAGTTTCGCTATCTATTCGTCACGAACGACAGTGGGCTTCAGGTTGTCGACGTTACCGATACCGAACAACCCATGCTGCTCAGCGATAATACGATCTCCCTAAAAGATGCGCAGCGAGTTTACGTGGCCCGCACCTTCGCGTACGTGGCAGCGGGAAGCGACGGACTGGTTATCGTCGACGTAAAACAACCCACTGCGATGCGCCATCTGCAAAGTTTTACTGGCGATGAGAACGACTCGAGTGGCCTGCGATTAACCGACAGTAGAGATGTGGTCGTTGGCACAACGAATGCCTCACTATTCGCCTATGTTGCAGACGGAGTGGGCGGACTAAAGGTTGTCCAATTGACCTCGCCGTCCAGTCAGCCTAAATTCTACGGCTTCAGTCCAGAGCCAAGGCCGGCTATCATCGCGCAATACCGCACGGATACTCCTGCCTTGAGTCTGTCGAAAGGTCTCGATAGAGATCGCGGCGTCGACGAGACTGGCGAACAGATATCCGTGTTTGGGCGCAAGGGGTCTAGGCCGCTCAATCAAGATGAAATGCAGGCCATGTTCCTCGATGCCAAAGGCAAGCCCTGGTTTGTGAAGGATGAGCCAGATGACGTTAACTAGACTAAATAATAGTTCGGATACTCATGACTGAATTTAAGCCCCGCAAATTAAAAGCTAGTTTTCAGATAGCCGCTTTTCTGCTAGCCGGCTCGATTATGTTGGGTGTTATCGCTCAGGACAGCTTTAGTCAGCCTAGCGATCAAACTATAGCCGCGTTGCCGCAGCATGACGGCTTAGTACACCTTGGTGTCGCTAGCTGCGCCACCGGCGTCTGCCACGGACGGTCTTCGCCCTCCGAGGAGGACAATGTGTTGATGACAGAATACAGGACTTGGTTGAACCAGGGCTTGCACTCAAGGGCATATAACAGCTTGCTTGGACCTGCTGCTCGACTAATGGCGGAGAATCTTGGTCTTAGTGAGCCTGCCCATAGAACAGACATTTGCCTTAACTGCCATACTGACAACGTTCCAGTTAGCCAGCGCGGAGCAGAGTTCTTGCTCAGTGACGGCGTAGGCTGTGAATCCTGCCACGGTGGTGCGGAAAATTGGTTAGAGAGTCACCGAGAAGATGCAAGCCATAGCGATAATCTAAGCAACGGCCTGTATCCAACAGAGAATCCCTTTGCTCAGGCGACGTTGTGTTTGTCTTGTCATAACGGAACAGACGACAAACTTGCCACTCATCAGATTATGGGCGCCGGCCACCCTCGATTGAGCTTCGAGCTGGATGCTTATTCAGCGCTGCAGCCTATGCACTATGTCGTAGATGCCGACTACCGTGAGCGCAAGAATGCTGTGACTGGATTTGGAATTTGGGCGACTGGACAGTTGGAGATGGCCATGCAGTCGCTGGAATTGTTGAATATCTATGTGATAGACAGCGACTCGCTGCAGACTGAATTGTATTTTTATGACTGTCAGGCTTGCCATCATCCTCTAGAGGACAGGCGCTGGGTACCAAGTTCTCATAGCAACTTACCACCGGGCACCGTAAGGCTTAACGACTCGAGTTTCATGATGGTATTGAGTCTTTTGGAAATCGTTTCGCCCGATCGCGTTGCCGAGCTGAATAGGTTAATTACACAGTTACATCAAGGCTCCATCGCAAGTAGATCTGCGTTGAGAACGGCCGCCGGCAATCTCCATGCTTACATTTTGAATATCAGTACACAGTTCAGTAATCGCGTCTATAGTGATGACGAGTTAGAGCGACTGCGAGCGAACTTAGCGGCACACGCAGCCGCAGGCGATTATCGAGACTACGCGCTAGCAGAACAAACTTTATTAGCGATCGATGGTATTACCATTCGTCTGCAACAAGTTGATCAGTATCGGTCCGTCATGGATGCTCTGTTTGAGGCATTGGTGCTCGAGGATTACAGCGAGCGAGGTTTCGTCGTGTTTAACCCCGATCGATTCATCGCCATTGCCAGACAAGTACAACCTTATTTCGATTCGTCGCAGCCGAATTAAATTTTCAATTAAAAATCGGCATAGTGCATTGAGAGAGAAATTCAGATGAGTGAGGAAGTTCAGTTTTCGATACAGTCCATTAATGGTCGCTATAATTTTGTCATTTCCGGCGACATGACATGTGGACGCGACGCAAACTGTGAAGCGATAATTCCGGATACTTCCCTGTCACGTCGTCACGCCCGTTTCTTTGTTAAGGACAAGGCGCTATTTGTGGAGGATCTCGGCTCCACAAATGGAACCTTCGTCAATGGAGAACAGCTAAAAACAGAACCTAGGCTAGTACGCTACAATGATATCGTCCGCTTTGATATTCTGGAGTTCAAAGTATTTGTAGAACTAGCTGCGCCAGAAGTCGCTAAAGCGCCACGGCACGTTGTTGCTTCCGCTGTTGAGAAGAGTGAGGCTCAGGCGCCACGCAGTTGGGCGGTGAACGATGGGCTCGGGCAGGGCACAGTGGTAATGGACCTGGGTGCAAACAAGCGAGCAGCACAGGAGCAGGGACAAGATGAACCCGTACTCGAAGCGTCTTTACTGCAAAGCCTTGACCAACCCTCGCTAGTTGGAATTCGAGGCGCCGATCGCGGCAAGACAATTACACTGGCAATTAATGACACTGCAATGACTGTTTGGCAGATTGGTAGAAACGCAGAAATGGATATCGTGATAGATGACCCTAGTGTTTCCGAGCATCAGGCACAGATTGTTTTCGAGCAGGGAACTTGGAAATTGGTTGATGTGATTTCAACCAACGCGACTTATGCAAACGGCGAGAAAATTCTTACCCACTATTTATCGAACGGTGACACATTCAGTCTAGGGGCAACAGAATATTTATTTCGGATAAGTAGTAAGACAAATTTTAGGCCCCGCAAGAAAGCAGCAAGGGTGAAATCCAAGCGTAAAATCTGGATAGGAGTAGCGGCTTCGCTATTAGGATCGCTTATAGCCATATATTTCTCGTTATTGTCATGACGTTTTCCTGGATATCCACAAGCCGCTCGCATCAAGGTAAAGTTAGAAAAGTAAACGAAGACAGCGCATTCGCACATCCTGATGGCATGCTATGGGCTATAGCGGATGGGATGGGTGGATATGAAGGTGGGAGCATGGCGAGTGATATCGTCGTCGAAGAGCTAGGTAAGATTAAGAAAAGCGACGTTTTAGATCAGCTAGTCCAAAATAGCCTGCAGCAGTTGCAAATAGCAAATACACGTATACAACGTTATTCAATAGAACAATGCTCTGGCCGTAGTGTTGGTAGCACCGTTGTTTGTTTCATAACGGGAGCCGATGGAGCCGCCTGTGTTTGGGCTGGTGATTCAAGGCTCTACAGGCTGCGTGACTCTGAGCTCCTCCAATTAACTACTGACCATAGTGAAGTTGCACAGTTGGTTGCCCTTGGTCATCTGACCGAAGTAGAGGCTCGTGCTCACCCTAAAGCGAATGTTATAACTCGTACTATTGGAGTTGGCAGAGATCAGGAGGCCGAAACTATTCTGGTTAATACAGAGAATTCGGATACTTTTCTTCTTTGTAGCGACGGGCTCTACAATGAACTGGACGAAAGTGCAATTCTGGAGAGTTTGCGAGAAGAAAACCTCGAATCGCTAGCGGATGATCTTATGTCTCGCTGCATGCTCACTCCTGCCAAGGATAATATATCAATTTTGTTACTTCGTTGCTTGCGCCAGTAGGCTTTCTTACGAGGACCTTTGCGGCATAGGTGCCGCGACATGAGGTTTGAATCACTGTACGCGAGAGAATTTTGCGTACAATTGCCGCCCTTAAGTTTTGGAACTACTTATCGACTTACTCTCTGCTCAAAAAACCAAGTACGGTGATAGTCTTAATAGATTTTGAGCATCTTGTTACAATAGCTTCACTCTTTAGAAAAAAAACTCAACAAAGGCCGGGGTAATTGAAGTGGCGGCACCAGATTCTTCATCGGGGCTTCTAGGTTCCAATCAAAGAGTATTAACGCGCGCGTGCTTTTCCTGCACTCTGCGTTTTCCTCTGCGCAGAAGCTACCTTCAATTGAGCAAGCCGTTGCCGGTGCAAGCGTTATGCAAGGTTACTTCAAATATCTAGTTGGAGTTGGGTATCCCCAGAGTCTCGCCTTGCCCAGCTAAATTTCGCGGCTAGACCAGCTGTTAGTAATCTGAAATGCCCGCTAGGACGTAGAGAAAGTTTTTGCTCTCCTTGATAGTCGTGAATCTGTTGATTTGCTAGAATACGTTTCTTTCACCAGCCTCTAGAATCACCTTGCAGAAAACTTGGACTAAAATTTGCGGTATAACGCGAGCGCAGGACGCCTTAGCAGCGGCCGACCTTGGGGCGGACGCTATAGGCCTCAATTTCTATCCCAAAAGTCCCCGTGCTATAGGTGTGGCCGATGTGGCTAATTTGGTAGAAGGACTGCCCCAGAAGGTGTCCGTAGTGGCTTTGTTCGTCAACCCCACGCCGCAATTGGTAAGACAGGTGCTAGAGACAGGAGGGGTCGACCTACTGCAATTCCACGGTAGTGAGTCCGCTGAATTCTGTGAACAGTTCGATACGCCGTATATGAAGGTCGTAGCGGTAAAGGCGGGTAGCGACCTAAATTCTGAATTTGCCAAATACGAATCCGCTCAATACATGCTGCTGGATAGTTTTGACCCAATAATGCTTGGTGGTACGGGTAAGGCATTTGATTGGGGCAGAGTGGTTGAGTTAACGCAGAAGCAGCGGTCGCGTCTAGTTCTTGCCGGTGGACTTGGACCTGCAAATGTCACAGAGGCAATCAAGATTGTTCAGCCCTTCGGCGTCGATGTAAGTAGTGGCGTCGAGGCGAGCAAAGGCATTAAAGATCTAAAAATGATGCAATTATTTATTCAAGGAGTAAGAGCAAGTGGCTAAGCCTAAAGAGTCTGCTGCTGCAGTTGACCCGGCTGTATTCGATGGTCCTGACGCATCAGGGCATTTTGGCCCCTATGGCGGTGTGTTCGTTGGGGAAACGTTGATCGCGGCTGTCGAAGAGTTGGCTGAAGTATATGAGGAATTATCGGCAGATAAGAATTTCTGGACCGAGTATGACTCTGAGTTAAAACACTATGTGGGAAGACCCTCGCCTCTCTATTTTGCAGAACGTTTAACTGACTCCGCGGGCGGTGCGAAGATCTATCTTAAGCGTGAAGACTTAAATCATACAGGTGCGCACAAGGTTAATAATACGATTGGGCAGGCGCTTCTAGCTAAGCACATGGGCAAGACGCGAATCATTGCGGAGACAGGAGCAGGACAGCATGGGGTGGCCAGTGCTACAGTTGCAGCTAAACTGGGCCTGGAATGTCATGTCTACATGGGTGCTGAAGATATTATCAGGCAGGCGCCGAACGTTTATCGCATGAAGCTGTTGGGTGCAAACGTAATATCCGTTGAGTCGGGTTCGCGAACTTTAAAAGACGCGATGAACGAAGCCCTGCGCGACTGGGCCACGAACGTTGATAACACTTATTATATTATTGGTACAGTCGCCGGCCCGCATCCGTATCCCAAATTAGTACGCGATTTTCAATGTGTTATCGGAAGAGAAGCGCGCGAACAATCACTGGATCAAATTGGCAAATTACCTGATGCCCTAGTTGCATGTGTCGGTGGTGGTTCCAATGCGATCGGCTTATTTCATCCATTTCTTAAAGATGAATCTGTCACGATGTACGGAGTCGAGGCGGGTGGTCATGGCTTGGCTACCGGTGAGCATGCCGCTCCTTTGAGTTCGGGATGTTCGCCGGGCGTATTGCATGGCAATAGAACGTATCTAATGTCGGATGAGGCAGGCCAGGTTCTAGAAACGCATTCGATCTCTGCCGGCTTGGACTATCCCGGTGTAGGGCCCGAGCATTCTTGGCTGAAAGATATGAAAAGGGTTAACTATGTGGATGCAACTGATGAGGAGGCCATGAAGGCGTTTCATCAACTCACGCGACTCGAAGGTATTATTCCAGCTTTGGAGTCTAGTCATGCGGTTGCCTATGCAATGAAGCTTGCTAAGACTCTACCTCGAGAAAAGAATATTGTTATTAATCTGTCGGGCCGTGGTGACAAGGATATCGAGACGGTAGCGAAGATCGAAGGTATCAAACTTTAGAGTTCATTCTGGATTCTTGCAGGGATAAGGTATTGATCAATACAACTAACATTATCTGTAGTTAGAGAATTCGTAGGAAAGGCATGAGTAGAATAAATAAAATCGCAGAGAAGGCGGCATTAGCGAACAGGAAGCTTCTAATTCCTTATCTGGTAGCGGGCGATCCGAATTTGGAAACAACGAGTGCGATAATGCATAAGCTGGTCGGGCAGGGCGCAGACATCATAGAGCTTGGCATACCCTTTAGCGATCCCTCATCGGACGGACCGATTATTCAGCGCGGCGTTGAACGTGCTCTCGCGAAGGGAACCACTCTGAAACAGGTGTTAGGGTTGGTGGCTGAGTTTAGAAAGACTGACACCAATACTGGCATCGTGTTAATGGGTTACCTGAACCCTATCGAGACCATGGGCTACAAAGCCTTTGCAGAGGCAGCCAGTTCCGCTGGCGTTGATGGTGTGTTGACAGTCGATCTGCCGCCTATGGAGGCGGATGAGCTGAATGCGATGATGCGCGCTGTTGAGGTGGACACGATATTTCTAGTGGCGCCAACGACACGAGAAGAGCGCGTGGCAAGTATTACCGAGCATTGTAGCGGTTATCTTTACTATGTGTCGTTGAAGGGCGTTACCGGTGCCGCATTGACCGACTTTGGCTCAGTGACTACGAATATAAATAAGTTGCGTGAACGGACCCAACTACCGATTGTTATAGGTTTTGGCATCAAGGACGCCGAGAGTGCTGCAGCCATGGGAAGGTTGGCAGATGGTGTAATTATAGGCAGCGCTCTGGTTGAAAAAATCGCTCTATTGGCCGATCAAGTAGAACATGAGTCAGAACTGCTGACTGACACCATAAGAGTGATATCTGAGGCTAGAGAAGCCTTAGATAAACTAGTGTAAACTCTTTGCCTGACTGCCTAGACGGACTGAAGAATGAGTTGGATAGATAAAATTTTACCATCGATATCAATCGCTCCAAAGGATGCGAAAAAATCGATTGTGCCTGAAGGTACCTGGAAGCAATGCCCACGCTGCGATGCGATGCTTTACAAGAAATCGCTCAGCGAAAACCTCGATGTTTGTCCCAAGTGCGACCACCATCTGCGTATCACAGCTAGGCGACGGGTTGAGCTATTTTTGGATACCGACGATCAGATCGAGTTGAATGCTGACATGGAGCCAGTTGATCTGTTGAAATTCAAGGATCGAAAGAAATACAAAGATAGGATCAGCGCGGCACAGAAAAGTACGGGCGAGAAAGATGCCCTTATCGTCGTAAGAGGCAAGGTCAATAATATTCCTGTTATCACCGCTGCTTTCGAGTTCAGTTTTATCGGTGGCTCAATGGGGGCAGTGGTCGGTGAAAAATTTACCCAGGCAGTCAATATTTGTATAGAAGAGAAGTTACCTCTCGTGTGTTTCTCCACCAGTGGTGGAGCGCGCATGCAGGAAGCACTTATCTCTCTCATGCAGATGCCGAAGACGTCAGCCGCTTTGGCGAAATTGAAGCGAAATTCCTTACCCTATATCTCGGTTCTCGTCGATCCAGTCTATGGCGGCGTATCGGCTAGCCTGGCGATGCTCGGCGATGTGAATATTGCCGAGCCTAACGCATTGGTTGGCTTTACGGGTCCCGATGTTATAAGGCAGACGGTGCGAGTAAAGCTACCTGAAGGATTTCAGCGCAGCGAATTCTTACTTGAGAATGGGGCTATTGACATGATCGTTCATCGTAAGAATCTGCGCGGCAAAATTTCGTCGATGCTCGAAAAATTTCTTTATTACAGAAACACCGCCTCTTAATCTATAGAGCTAAGCCAATGCCCGCGAAAGGTGGTTCTCTTGAGAGCTGGTTGCAATATATTTCTAGCGTACATCCGCGCGAGATAGAACTTGGTCTTGAACGAAGTCAGAGAGTTGCTGCTAATCTGAGCTTAGGCAGACCCGCTCCGCTAGTCGTCACTGTTGCCGGTACAAATGGCAAGGGCTCCTGTGTGGCGACAATGGAAGCTATCCTGCAGGAGGCGGGGTATAAAACCGGTTGTTATACCTCGCCGCATATTCATGTCTTCAACGAACGTATCCGCATTAATGCTACCAACGTCACCGATGAGCCTCTGATTTCTGCACTTGCGGCGGTCGACGAAGCCAGAGAAGGCGAAACCCTGAGTTACTTCGAATTCGCTACCTTAGCGGGTCTTTACCTGCTGCGGGATAACAATGTCGACGTAGCCGTGTTGGAGGTCGGCCTGGGTGGTCGTCTCGACGCGGTGAACATCGTCGATGCGGATGTTGCAGTGATTAGTAGCATAGGTATTGATCACACGGATTGGCTGGGTAACGACATCGAATCTATCGCTGTCGAGAAGGCGGGTATCATGAGACCCAAAATACC
>Ga0209632_10000571_pt1 | contig 38078 bp, 33 predicted proteins | sample COG_10_FD_184754 | JGI IMG/M metagenome (GOLD analysis project Ga0209632, IMG submission 184754) | Pelagic Microbial community sample from North Sea - COGITO 998_met_10 (SPAdes) (version 2) | ecosystem: Environmental > Aquatic > Marine > Neritic zone/Coastal water | place: Helgoland, sampling... | reverse complement strand
CAATTCCTGAGTAACCGCCAAGCGCATCTATCTCACGTACAATTTGTCCTTTTGCTACACCGCCCATTGCAGGATTGCATGACATTTGGGCAATAGTTCCCATGTTCATGGTAATTAGCAGAGTGCTTGAACCAAGGTTTGCTGCGGCCGCTGCTGCTTCACAGCCTGCGTGCCCACCCCCTACTACAATTACGTCATATTGCTTATGCATAGTTTGGCTTTTGTTTCACGTGGAACAACCATAAGTAATTGAAAACCAAAAGGTTGAAACAATTAAAAGGAGCGCAAAGATAGATAAAAATCCTCTTTGGCCGTCATTTGCTTCTTTGCGTGCGTTTCCTTGTCGGTATAACCAATCAGATGAAGCGTACCATGAACAATAATTCGATGCACTTCATCGAATATAGGAACCACAAAGTTTTTAGCGTTTTCGGACACACGGTCAATGCTGATAAATAGGTCGCCAGACACATCTTTCCCCTCGCTGTAATCGAAGGTTATTATATCAGTGTAATAGTCGTGGTTGAGGTGCTTTTTGTTTACCTCAAGCAGGTAATCATCAGAGCAAAAAATGATTGAAATTTCACCAAGTGTCTTACCTTCTTTTTGGCAAACGCTGGTAAGCCAATCAGTAATTCGTGATTCGTTGGAAACGGAAAAATTGGTCTGTTCCGAATGGAACGAAACGTCAGACATTTAGCCGACTTTGAAAATCATTTCAACCTTAGTTCCATTCTCAGAGAACTCAACCTCATCGGCCAAATGTTTCATGAGAAACACACCACGACCACTAATTTTCTCTAAGTTTTCAGGATCTGTTGGGTCCGGAAGCGCTTCATGATCAAAACCTTCACCCTCATCAGTAACGCTGAAAGAAAGTCGATCGGCACGTTCCACGAAATCTAAATGAACCTTTTTATCAGCATTTTGACGGTTACCATGATTGATGGCGTTGTTCACAGCCTCGGTTACCGCAATGAGAATGTTGCCGTAGAAATCTTCATCCACCGCAAACTTCTTGCAAACATCATCAACAAGTTTCTCGGCAATGACAATGTTGTCGGCCTTTGAGTCAAAATTTAGGCTTTGTTTTTCCATAAGTGCAGCTATTCCCCCTGCTTGTTGAAGTATTCATCAACCTTATCGCGATAGAATGGATTTAGGTTTGGTGGAACAGTTCTCAGCAGTTCTGTCTCATTATTTTTCTGCCTTATATACTCGAAAAAGATTTCAGGGTTACCATAATCTTCACTTTTCGCTTCTTTAGATTCTCTGCGTTGCTCCTGTTCTCTTTCGCGTTCTGCAGATTCAGCCTCCAAAAGCTTCGTTAAAATCTCTTGCTGGCGCATCAATGTTTCCTGCGTAATCATTTTGTTCACGAGGTCGGTTTCTGTTTCCTCCATCATCTCTTGGAGTTTCTTCATGTCGCCAGAACCACCTTTTCCGCTTTCTTCTTTTTTCAGTTGAGACTCATACTCACGCGCCATGTTTCTGAGCGCTTCTTGCTGTGCAGCCATTTGGGCCATCTGTTTACTCATTCCTTTACCGCCAGCGCCCATACCGGGTTTATCGCCTGGTTTTTTACCTCCCGTTTGCATGCCCTTTTTCATTTGCTCCAGCTGCTGATTCATTTGCTCTTGGAGCTTGCGCATGGCACCTGCAGATGGTTTGCTGCCTTTGCCCCCAGGCTTAGTACATGAACCCGAACCAGGCATCTGCGAAGCCATAGCTTGTTGCATTTGCTGTACTACTTCACTCAAAAGCAGAGCAAGATTATTCAGGGAAGTAAGTGCAAACTGCTGTCGCGATAGGGCATCACTTGTTTTCCTATCTGCCATGTTCTGGATGGACTTTTTCATGTTGCTGTTCACAGAGCGAATCTCGCGGTTGACAATGGTTTCAATTTGCGGAACACGTTTGCTTAGTGCGAAAAGTGAATCTTCAATTAGTTTGCTGTCGTCTTTCAGTTTCAGTTGCTCACGAGCGAGGTCCGTGTATTTCGGGTCATTTTGATTGGTGACTTTTAACGTGTTGATGAGCGATTCTTCATCAAAAGAAAGTGTGAGTAGATTCTCAACTATTTGACGCAGCGCTTCCATGTCTTCTTGTGCGCCTTGCGCTTGCATCTGCATCATCATGTTGCCCATTTTCTGAGCCATATTCTTCATCTGGTCGGCAGCCTTTTTCTGCGAATCAGAGGCCTTTTTATTCTGGTCTTTGTCTAGCTGCTCCTTGCTTTCCTCTTGACTTTCTGAAACAGACTCTTCCTCATTCTCGAAATCCTCCATTTTGTTGGGGTTTTCGAGCTCTTCGTTCTTTTTCTCGAGGTCGTCCATTTCCTTTTTAATATCCTCGAACTTCTCGTTTAGTTCTTCTTGCTTTTGACTCAACACTTCGTTCTCCGCAGACTTTTCTTTCGTCTCTTCCGAAAGCTCTTCTTGCTCTTTCGCCAACTCTTCCAAACGCTCCATGGTCTGTTCGAGCTTCTGCTCAAATTCCATTTGTTTGAAAAGCTCCAGGCTTCTATCGAGTTCCTTCTCAAGGTCTTCGTTAGATAGCTCAATGTCTTCCAACAACTCCTGAGCTTTATCTTTGGTCATCTCCTCCATGAGTTTTTCCATCTCATCAAACAGCTTTTTCATCTCTTCCGACATTACTTCCTCAAACAACTTTTCGAGCTGCTTTTGCTTCTCAACGAGTTGTGGGTCAAACTCCATCATCTCGTTCATCTTGGAGTTTTTCTGTTCCGTTTTTTGCTGAACGCCCTCCATCTTCTTCTGCAATGCTTTTTGCATTTGCAGCACCTCTTTCATCTTTTCCTTATCCTCCCAATCCAAGTTTTTCTTATCGAGAAGGTCTTTCTGAATGTCTTTGATGGACTTCTTCATTTCCTCGGCCATCTTCATGCTTTCAGAAATTTCATGCTTCAGCTTTTCGCTTTTGGAATCATTTTCGGCAGCCAATTCATCCATGGTAGCAACGCGGTACGTGTTCTTTTCCGAACGCGATGATTTACTTCCGTTCACACCATCATTATCCCAAACCTCGAAGTAATATTCGATGGCATCGCCAGGGGCAAGCCCAATTTGCGCCAAGTCCCAGAAATGGAAGAAGGTTTCTGATTTCTGATTCTTTGAAACGCTGATGGATTGCTCGTTTTCTTCCGTAGAAGAACCCGATTTATCTAATCGTTTGTACTTAAAAACAAGCGAGGAGAAACCATAATCATCCTTTACTTGACCGTTGAAATAAAGTTTTTTCGGGTTCAGTGAATCCTCTACGCCTATTACAGAAATAGATGGATAAAGATCTGGCACAACCGTAACCGTATAGCGCAACGAATCGCCAGCTTTCATGAACTCATTGGAGCCAACAATGGTGTATTCCGAACTTCGTTTAAACTGCTCTGAGAACGTAAATGCATTTGCGGCAACTCGTTTTAGCGCTTGGCTTTCCTTGCCAATTACCACGTTAATTCCTTCGGTTTTGGAGGTGTTGAAAACCCAATTCACTTTTGTTCCTTCGGGAATAAGAAGGTCGCCCGTATTCTTACGCGCCTCATTTGTTCTGCCCGTGTATTTCGGGAACTCCAGCTCTACATCAAACCCAACAATAGAGGGTTTTGGAAGGATCTTTAATACGTGTGCCGATGAGTTGTAACCGTTTCCGCTCAACTGGAAATCAACGTTTTCGCGCGGCTGATGGAACACGTACGAGAACTTGGCGGCACTCAATTTATTCATCAATGTGCGCTTGCCGTTAATCTCAACATAAAGGTCGTTGGGCACTTCTTTTCCATCCAAGGAAACAAGCAACTCAAAGTCTTGCAACTCAACAGTAGAAAGGTCCTCGTTCTGAATATTGAACAGAAATGGAGCAAGGTTTTCAAACGTGGTTCGGTGATTCACAAGTCTCCGTGTTCCTTCCGTAACTAGTGATGGAGAGAAAATCAGAATGAGAATCAGCAACAATAATGGCGGAACGGCATAGCGCAGAAAGTGTTTGTTCTGGCCAAGGTCGATGGCAGTGGCAAACGGAACAGGTTGTAATTCACCAATGCGTTGGTCAATGCTTGCCATCAGCAATTCAGAACTAGAAGACTCAGCCGTGCGTTGCAGTTGCAGCGTGTTCAGCAAGCGGTCTTCAATATTGGAAAAGTGTTTTCCAACGATGGATGCGGCCTCATCATACGAAATGCCTGGGCGGATTTTCCAGAGCTTTATTAATGGTTCGGCAATCCACATTCCGAACGAAATGAACGAAGTAGCCACCAATGCATAAAAGAAAATGGTACGTGTGTTTGTGCCAAAATGCCCGAAATACTCTAACGAAACCGAGGCAAGGAAAAACGCCACCAACAAACCTGTTGTGAGCAGTATGCCACGGATAAGCTGATTCAGATAATACTTCCGAATAAACTCGTCTAATTTCTGGATTAACTGGTTGCTGTTCGCGCTCATCTTCTTCTCAACGCCTGCATAATTTCTTTGTTGCTGCGATTAGCAAAAATACGGCTATTCCTGAAGGACGATGGCTCACAAGGCTAAACACGAAATAAGCCTACTTTTGCACGCCCAAAATCAACCATAATGGAAGACCGAAAAGTACGCGTAAGATTTGCCCCTAGTCCAACAGGACCATTGCACATGGGAGGCGTTAGAACTGCGCTTTACAATTATTTTCTTGCCAAAAAATTGGGAGGAGATTTTATTCTTCGGATAGAAGACACCGACCAAACACGCTACGTGCCAGGTGCTGAAGAATACATGATGGAAGCGCTGGAATGGTGCGGAATGAAGTTCGATGAAGGCCCGAAACAAGGAGGGGATTATGGCCCATACCGTCAATCGGAAAGAAAGGCGAGCTATCGCGAATATGCCGATCAGTTAATAGAAAGCGGCCATGCGTATTATGCGTTCGATACCTCTGAGGAGCTTACCGAAATGCGTGAGCGTTTGCAAAAAGCGAAAGTTGCGGCTCCGCAATACAATGCGGTTACACGTGAAACGATGAAGAACTCGCTCACTTTATCTGAGGATGAAGTGAAAAAGCGACTGGATGAAGGTGAGCCGTACGTAATTCGTATCAAGATTCCGAGAAAGGAAGAAGTTCGTTTCCATGATGCCATTCGTGGTTGGGTTGTGGTACAGTCATCGCAAATGGACGATAAGGTTTTGTTCAAATCAGACGGAATGCCAACCTACCACTTGGCTAATATTGTAGATGATTTCAAGATGAAAATCACGCATGTAATTCGTGGAGAAGAGTGGTTGCCATCGGCACCATTACATGTTTTGCTGTACAGATATTTGGGTTGGGAAGATGTGATGCCTGTTTTTGCGCACTTGCCACTTATCCTCAAGCCTGATGGCAACGGAAAACTGAGCAAGCGTGATGGAGACCGTCTTGGTTTCCCTGTGTTCCCTCTTAATTGGTTGGATCCAAAGTCAGGCGAGCAATCGCACGGTTACCGCGAGCGTGGGTATTTCCCAGAAGCATTCGTAAACATGCTAGCCATGTTGGGCTGGAATCCGGGAACGCCTCAGGAGATTTTTACCATGGACGAATTGGTACAAACGTTCTCTTTGGAGCGTGTTGGTAAATCAGGCTCTAAGTTTGATCCAGAGAAAGCAAAATGGTACAACCAGCAATACTTGCGTACACGGGATGATGCTGAATTAGCCGACATCTTCATGGTAAAACTGAAGGAAGAAGGCGTTGATGCCGATAAAGCTTACGTGACTGCTATTTGCGCATTGATTAAAGAGAAAACGCAGTTTACATCTGAGTTTTGGGACTTTGGAAGTTACTTCTTCCAGAAACCAGCAGAGTATGATGAAAAGGTGATTAAGAAGCGCTGGAACGAAAATGCAGAACGCTTTTTTCCAGCAGTTGCTGATGCACTGAGTGCGTTGTCTGATTGGAAAGCAGAAGCTATTGAAACCACGTTCAAATCAGCGGCTGAGAAGCTGGAAATCAATCCAGGACACGTTATGCAATTGTTCCGTGTATTGTTGAGCGGACAAGGTGGCGGACCAGTTTTGTTTGAAATGACGGAGCTCTTAGGACAAGAAGAAGTTGTTGCTCGTCTTCGGGAAGGAGTTGAAAAACTGAAATGATGCAAGAGCTTTTTATCGAAGACATTCGCCTTCACGCGTACCATGGTTGCTTGGATGAAGAAGGAAGAATAGGAGGGAAGTACCGTATTGACATCAAGGCATTAGCCGACTTTAATGATTGTGCCGATACAGACGACTTAAACAAAACGGTTGATTACGTGATTGTGTATGACCTTGTGAAGGAAGAAATGGCAATCCGCTCTAAACTCATTGAAACAGTTGCTAAACGCATCGCTCTTAAATTAAAAGCACAATACGCTTGGGTTTCTGAGTGGGAAGTGAGCTTAACCAAGTTCAATCCGCCTGTTGGTGGAAGCCTTGGGCAGAGCCGTGTTGTTTGGAAGCTAAAATGAATGCTTACCATTAGGTATTGATTATTACTTTTGCGGCATGGTCGGGTGGCCGAGCGGTTAGGCAGTGGTCTGCAAAACCATCTACAGCGGTTCAAATCCGCTCCCGACCTCAGAAAAGCCCCGATACTCGTTAGAGTGTTGGGGTTTTGTTTTATCAGTCGGAGCGTGTTAACGTGTCTAATTTCCTTTCAGAGAATTAAGCAACTTCCATGCACGGTATTTAACTCTATCCCAAAGAGTGTTCTCCTTCCAGAGAGTCTCTAATTGTAAACTGGGGCGATGGCGTTGCAGCATATCAACATATTCATCCAACTGTGTTTTGAGTAAGGGGTCATCACCATTTAGAATGGCACGAATGGAAAAACCATTGAAATGGACAAAAACAATGGGCCATTTGTGGTCTATGGTAACGATACCAGATTCGCCAAGCGTTCGTTTGCACACATCTACATTCCATCCGGCTACATTGCAGCCTTGGTGTTCCAGCACTTTTGTATTTGGGTGAACAATGGGCATTAGGTCTAGATACTTCTGGTCGTCAAAAAGTCCTCTGAACCAGCTTTTTTCACAACGGTAAAGACAGCACTCGGCCCACCATTTTAGAGCATCAACACTATTTTTATTTGCACCAATAAACCCAGCATTGTATAACCCAACTTTATAGTTAGCCTCTAGCCAATTCTGGTCTTTCTTCGGGTTTCGCGCATAATGATGAGGCGTTAGCAGTAAATTATTCTTATCCAACTCATCCCAAAGGAAGCTTGGAGAACTGAAAAAGTAGATGTCATTATCAACATAAATAACCTTGTCATAGGATTGAAGCAGATGCTCCATCACAATCGGTTTTAGTGACCACCTTATTCGATCCTTACTGGAGGAATACTGATGGAAAAGCTGATCTATCCGTTGATCTTTAGGAAATGCATTGAGATTAATAAGCGCTCCATTTTCCAATCCATTGATACCATTTCCATCAATACACCAACAGATACGATCGGCATCGTTATCATGACGCCATAGTGACTCAAACAAGGCCGATACTTTGTAAAGATGACTTGCGGTTGATATGGTACAGAAAGCTGTTTTCACTACACGAAGCTAATTTGTTTCGACTTCAAACTTAGGGCATTTCTCCGTGCTATTCTTGAATCAAGAAAGGCATTGGTAATACTACCTTCGTGTTGTTCCTAAGTTCGAAACAAGATTGTTTTCAAATGCGTAACGAAAAGCTAAAAGCATACAACGCCTCAAGGCACATTTTTAGTAGGGGTCAAGTTTGTCATGCGCCATCGGTAAACATAAACTTTGACCAATCGGGAGTGGCCTCAGCTTGCTGCTTGAACCGAGACCACATCCTTGGCAGATATCCTGAAAACAGTTTGATGGAAATGTGGGAAGGAGAACGAGCCGATGAGTTGCGAAAGCTCATTAAAGAAGGAGACTTATCGCACGGCTGTCAAATTTGCGAGAACCAAATTGATGGCGAAAATTATTATGGAGTCCACGGGAGGCACTTCGATAGTTATGCATCGCGAGCAAGCAGCATTATTAAACGCTTAACCAGCCAGTCAGAATCACTCCAAATGCCACAATGCATGGAGTTTGAACTGAGCAATATTTGCAACCTTGAATGCACTATGTGCAATGGTCATTTTTCGTCTCTTATTCGAAAAAATCGGGAGCAATTGCCAGAGCAGATAAACAAGTATGATGAAGCATTTGTGGAACAGTTGATTTCCTTTTTGCCTCATTTGAAGGATGCAAAATTTCTTGGTGGAGAACCGTTTCTGATTCCGATTTACTATAAGATTTGGGATAAGATTGCCGAACATAATCCAAACATCAAGGTGCATATTACCACCAACGGAACGGTTTACAATAATCGGGTAAAAGGAGTTTTGGAAAAACTCCGCTGTGGCATCATTATGTCTATTGATTCGATTGAAAGAGACACATACGAGAGTATTCGGATAAATGCAGATTATGACCGGGTAATGGACAATATTAAACGGTTTCAGGATTATGCGAAAAGCACAGGTAGCTGGTGCAGTTTTGCGGTTTGCCCCATGACGATCAATTGGAAGGAGATGCCTGATTTGATTCGGCATTGCAACAATAATAAAACCTTCGTTTATTTTAATACCGTTTTTTACCCAGAAGAGCTAAGTCTTCAATCTTTTCCCTCGCTTCAACTGCGCGGAATCATTGCTTATTATGAAAAACAGAAGTTCGATGGGTACGGGTCTCTCTTTCGGATAAATAAGATGGTTTTTCAAGGGTTGATAAACCAGCTGAAGGAGTGGGAAAGAGAAAAGGCGCCTAACACTGTTTAAAGACAACTTTCGCTTTACTGTTCGCCTTCTGAGGGCTCGAAATGGAAGTTTATTGTACCAAGTGTATCTGCAATTATCTGTCCCATTACCGCATATCCTTTTCCGTTATAATGACCATCTATTTTCCAAGAATAATGAAAGGATGTGTCTGTTACGATTGCTTTTTCCATTGAGGGCAGGAGGTTAATGCTTGTGCACTTGTTTACTTTTAGCAATGAATCTAATCGCTGCATATGCGTATAAAAACCGTCCTGGTATTTGATATCCGAACGCATTGGTTGAACAATATAAACGACAGAAAACTCGGCAGAATCGGCCAAATGCCTATATGTTGTGGAAAACAGGGTTGCATAGTCGTTTACCGCCCGATTGTATAATTGGTCGGTCTGCTTGTTTTTAACCAACATGGCATTGTAGCCAAACAATCGATGCGCAAGCAGCCTAAATGCATACGAAATACGATAGAGCGGCTCCCACCACGGGCCGCATCTAAATTCTCAATGGTCTCCTCCGCATTGCACATAGTCATCAAATTCGGAAACGGCAAAGAAACACACAGCCAGAACGAGCCAGTTTACAAAGGTAAGTTTGCTAATGATGGTTTTTTTTACTGATTTTGTTTAGCAATATGCCACACAAAAATTTCAAATCAAGCTAAACCCATCAGCTGAATCAGCGAGTAAATATATAAGGGCCCGTCTATACGTACGTAGACAAGTAAATTTGGGTTTATTGTGCTCTAGTTCCTGAAATCAGCAACCCTTGTTTTTCTAGGGACTCGAAAATACCATCCGCCATCATTTCATATCCCTTAGCATTGTGGTGGGCATTATTCACCCAATAAAAGTTGAAGGGCTCATGAGCTAATGCATGGTAGTATGGAAGAAGGTCAATGGTATGAAGTGGAATACGCCTCGTTTCCCGAATAAGGTCCAGAAAATATGGGGGGTAGCTATCGTTTATCTGTTGTTGGCCTGGTAAAAACACAATTACAAGTGTGGCTTGATTGTTTGATACAAGCCTATAATAATCCTTAAAAAGCCGTAAGCATGATTTCTGAATAATCTCGCTTTGTTTCGGAGTGACTGGTCGAACGAGTAGCTCGTTGTATTCTAGCCAGCGAAAGAAAATTCGCGATGTGTAGCTTATACTATAAAGTAGTTCCATGTTGGAGTGTGGGCGTCCAGTAAAGGAAACAATGCTATCCTTGCCAAACCGCTCCATTCCGCCCCTAAGATAAATATCGTCAGTTATATCATGTGTTGATATCGTTTGTACGATGATATCGGGTTGAAATACTGAAAGTCTGTCTCGATAGTTGATATAATTAAAAAAAGGATCACTACCGCATTTTCCAGCATTCATCACTGTTATTGGTTGCTGATATTTGGTGTTTAGTTTTCGTCTGAGAAATGAGACATAACTTGAGTCTTTATGGGCACCATCACCTTCTGTAAAGGAATCACCTAAGCAGAGGATTCGTAACTCGTCTTTCTTTTTTTTAAGCATCCATTCTACATTGGAATAACCAATGGAATTCATGTGCCTTATAAAGGAGTACTCGGGGTCTTTTAGATGCTTGGAGCTGAAAGGGTCGTCAACCCAATAGTATCGTATTAAGTCGGGTTGCTTGCCGTAAGGAGAAACGTAAACCTGATAGTTTTTTTCAGAATGTGTTTTAACCCAGTCTGTTAGTGAAAGGATAGTCTCGGTACTGAAAAGACCTATAAATATTGGGAGCACGTAAGAACGAATTTTCCTTTGATTTGCAAACCTGCTGATGATTAATTCTACAAAGAGATATACGTACACGAGCGCCATCAGGTGCGTGTGCCATTTTATTACCAACATTTCTACCTGACAGTACCAATAAAGCTCCCACACGATATAAAACAGTAGAAATAGACCTACAACCCACTGAGCAGTTCGTTTCATTACGGTGTCTTTTAGGGTTTATGCCTGCAAGGTTAAAAACGAGATTTTAAAAGAAACAACAACATGAACCGAAGCCTTGCCAAAAGCTTATCTAATCGAGAAGATGAGTCAACGATTAGTTTATATTTTATCAGCAAGCGACCGTACGCAGAAGTTGTCAAAACCCCGAATGATGCCACATTCTTATTTCTCCAAACCTCATTTAACCAATGTACGAACACGAAAGATTCTGGCAGCGGTTTGGTGGTAAAAAACCAACGGCAAACGACATGCCATTGGTCTGGTGGCGATTCGTTTGAAACCGTGTATTCGTCCAATTTGAGCAGCGTTATCTGCTCATTTAATATCTGTATGGGAAGGTGCCAATCTTGATTTTGGTCGGTAACACTCGCTTTTGCAATTTCATAGCATTGATTCATTAGGGGGCTGTGTTTTGGGCATTTCATCACGTTTCCAACCACCTTTAATTCGTGATGCGCGCGAAAGTAGTATGGCTTTTCGGTGATAAAGGGTTTTAAGCAGGTTACATCCATGTCAACCCACCATCCGCCTTTTTCGAAGAGTAGTTTATAACGGAAAATGTCTGAAAACCCAGCCACGCTTCCCTTTCCGTGTCCAAATTGGTTACTGTTTTTGTAACGGAACACGTCCTTTTCTGGGATGATTTCGTTCGCGTCCATTATTGTAACGCCTTCTGGAATTTTTGTGGTCAACTCATTGTAAGTCCAAAGATGGAACTGGTGGCCGTAATGTACAAAGCTGTGCAAGGTCAGTTCCTCAATTACTGAGAGTTCTGTTCCTATCCACAGACCGTTTACAACGCGATTTTCCTCCGTAACCATTGTTAGCTGAGTATGCGATTTTCAACATCATTCCAAACCGCCCAATCCTTATCGCCCCAATGATGATAAATATGAATAAGCGATGGGGAGATGGTTGGTTCGCCATCTTTAACTCGGAAAGTAAGGTCGCCCTCATACGTCATTGTCGGGTGATAGTAGTCGGCAATAAAGTTAAACTGCGATGCTAGTGTTGGTTGATTTTGCAAACCGAATTTCCATACAGTTGTAATGAGGGTTCCTTGATCACGTGTCTTCCAGTTTGGTAGTAAAAATGCGTCTAAGGTTAGTTTGTGCCAAGTATCGAGAAATGCAATGGAGTCCTTATCGAACAAAAAAACGCCCCCGTTCCAATGTTGCCAATCGGCTTGGGTCACTTCAACTCCAAAATCCTTTTTGATGGCACCTTTTAGGTGATTACACTCATTCACAAAAACACGATTGTTATGCTTGTCATACCAAGTGTCGGTTGCTGCATCGTACCAATACGTACTGTTTCGCTCTATCAGCTTGGTAATGTTTGGCAGTAGCAGTTCTCCAGCTGCCGTATACCATGCTTCTTCCGAGTTGTTGAGACGTAGATTGTGATCGGCCAGAAATTCGTCATAGGTCTTGGTAATTTCGGGCACCAGTCGTTCTTCGGCATCCGACCATTGATTGGTATTTGTATTACAGAAAAAACCATGTTCATTCATAAACCGATGGTAATCAGGGCCTTCATCCAACAGTACATTTCCCTTTAGGTCTTTCCATTGTTTTATACCAAGCGAACGCCTGTAGTTAGGAAAAACATGAAATAAGTAATTGTACAACAAGCGATGCCTTGGTAATTTCGGACTCGTCAATCGGAGTAAATGGGCTCGTTTTGTCTGTAGTTCTTGGTGGTCTTTTAGCAGCCCATCAAACCATTCGTTCTTTGCCTGCTCAAGCGGAAACCGCTTTTTAAATAACCTCCATTGATTGATTACATTTTCAACTAAAGCCTGATTTTTCATCAAATGTTTGAACTCCGAGGCGTAGCTGTCAATCAGACTTTGCAGTTCATTTGGCATTTGGGCACAATCACAATTTATGGCCTGCGGGCTGAAACCGTTCATTCTACAGTGATCTGTAGCAAAGGTTATCGGTGTGATGTACTGGTTGAAGACTTTTGTAACATTTGCGTTCAGGGCCACCACATCCGTGTCTAGATAGCAATACAAATGATCTCCCATGGGAAGGAATTTGTGTAGCCCAGTTTTTAAGTAAATGCTTGCCTGATGATGGTTGTAGGACTCTGTTACCCGAATATCGATTATCTGATCTGAGGGATGATCGATGGCCACTTCGTTACGTTTTAAGTCAGTTACCACTAGAATCGAAAAATGAGAGAATCGTTTGAGTGCCCTCAACGAGAAGTTGAGCGTATCAAGGTGCTCTTTTGCACCGCACACAACAAACACGAATGACTTCTGCTCCTTCATAGACGGTCAAAAATAAGGCTAACTCAACCTGTTGGCTGCTTTTCTCTAACTGTTCTTTAGCCAAATAGGCCTACAGGTTACATAAGACATGGTCGTTCACATGGGTTCTTGTAACGTATCAACACAGCAATCTGAACGTGCAAAAATGACCAGACAAGCGTTTTTAAAATCAAGAAAACTACCCCCATAAAAAATTTTTGCGAGGCTCTTTCCCATATTACTTGGTAAAGGATTTTCAGCGCGGATATGATTTATAGACCTGAGAATTATTTAGGAAGATGTTGATGTAAAGGCTAATTTGCAAAAAAAACGGATAGTTTAAGTGCAGCCTAGAACATATTACTTAGCAAATTTTACCATTCTCTTTATTCTTTCTCTAGGCTATTTTTGGCTATTAGTTGGGGCTTACTACGCCTTTCCAAATTCAGAAGATTTGGTGTTGGCTCTTGACCCGCGAGACGAAGGAATCATCAATTCTGTTATGATTTTGCTCAAAACCTATGATGGAAGGTATTTCACCAATATTATGCATGGACTCAATCCGCTTGCGTTCAATTGGATTGAGGGGCATAGACTTATGCCGCTTTTTGCCATTGTATTTTGTGTTGGGGCCTTCTACTATTTTTTAAGAACCTTCTTTAATGCTTGGCTTTCAAAATTGGAGGCAATGATTTTATCCGCAGCGGTGTACTTGCTACATTTTTGGACCGTCCCTTCCTTAGTCCATGAACTCTATTGGATGGTCAGCTCGTTTGTTTACCTCTATCCGATTCCCTTTGTTTTTATTTGGACCGCTTCTGCCTATCATTACCTCTTCACATTTACCATAGGCGGGTGGAAAAAACTAACAGCTTTTGTTGCTAGCGCACTCTCTCTTTGGGCTGCTATTGGCCTTAATGAGATGTTTCTATCTGTTAACCTTCTCCTTATTGGGTCGGGTTGTTATTATTTGTTTCGTACAGACCGGGAGAAGTTGAAAGAATTCGCTCCGCTTGCTATTATCGGCATCGTTTCAATCATTTTTTTCGTGTCGTGTCCAGGACCTTGGTCGCGTATGAATGAAAATAGCCCCGGGGGTGGAGCTCTCTTCGTCTTTCAACGGTTGACACGTGATATTTACTCTGTTTTATGGGACTCCTCGGCAGTGAGCTGGACCACTTTGATATTTGTTTTAGGAGTTACATCTTGGTATGCTGTTTTGCGGAAAGAAGACGCCCCGGAGGTCGATAATAAAAAACTATTTCTCTGGTGTATGGGCCTGTTGATGCTAGGCACTTCAACCTTACTACCGTATTACGCGGTTATGAACGAAGGCTATGTACCGTATAGGGTTTATGGCTCTTTTGTATTTGTCTTGCATGCGATTATGATTATGCTGGCTGTTTCAAAGCTATCCCGCTACTTTAAAAACAAAACCCAGCCCGTTTCCTTACTCAAATACGCAGTTGGTGCATTAGCTGCACTATTACTATGCATCGATTTGTTTGTTTCTCAAGAGGAGGGATTCCCTTACAAGAATAATATAGCGTTGATAAGAGAGCAATATACTAGCGGAGTTCTTCAACAATTCGAGCTTGAAATGAATGCACGTTATAGTGCGCTCAATGCTAGTAGTCACTTACCACGTGACAAGCGCATCATCGTGCTGGAGACCCTGTCTAAAATTCCCGACCCTGTCTACCATATACCAGACATATATCCGGCTGGTGAAGACGATGCGTGGAATGGATATTGGGAGGATTATTTCAAGGTCAACGAAATAATAGTCACTCCTCCCCGAGATAGTTTAAGAACCAACAACTGAAAATAGGCGAACGTGAAAGTATCGTATCAAAAATTTATTTGGGTCATAACCATAATGTTCATTTGGTTCAAGTTTGCTTGGCTCAATAATTTACATTATGGTAATATGCTCGATTCTGCTCATCGCATTGCCCAGGGATCAAATGGTTTTTCCTTTAGGTTCTCTGAGTCGTGTAATTTGAACTGTGCTGGCCCTGATTCACCTTCTATTTCCGATGATGCTGTGAACAACATAAAACACTGTGATTTTTTATCCAGTGTGAGCGAAAACGGTTTGAGACGTAGAATGGAAACTATCTTAAGAAAGGCTACTTCTCATCCAGACAGATTCGAGGTTAGTTGTGACATGTTTGGCAGCTTGAAGAGTATTCGTTTCATGGAAAAGCCAAAACAAAAAGACCCAGCCTTTGTGGTTCTTGTATTTGATACAGCAACTTGTTCATTAGTGAGAATTGATAATTTTTGTGAATTCATAGAGAATTCAGAACTGATAAGATAGGAGAGGGACTGAAATGAAAGCACTTAACGCAGCTTTAATTGGTCATGGCTATTGGGGTAAGAACCTTTTGAGAAACCTTAAGGAATCGATGTTTGTGGATCAGATTCATGTGGCTGATTCCAATCCAAAGGTCATTGCACAATTAAATGCAACCGAACGCTCCATCCATACAACTACCAGTGCAGATGAGCTGTTGAGAAGCGAGGATATTGATGTTGTCTTCATCGCCACTCCAGGATCCCTACATTTTGAGATGGCCCAACAGGCACTTTCTTCAGGAAAGCATGTTTTTGTTGAAAAGCCAGTGGTTACAAGGTCTGTTGAAGCCGAACGTTTACTGGACATGGCAAAAAAGTCAGGTCTCACAATAGTTGTTGATCATACGTTTCTGTATAACGAAGCCGTACAAAAGATTAAGGAGCTGATTTCTGCGAATCGGTTCGGAAAGTTGAATTACATCGATTGTACGCGGATCAACCTAGGCATCTATCAACAAGATGTAAATGTCATGTGGGATTTGGCGGCACACGATATTTCCATGATTAATTACTGGACCAACGAGCTCCCTATCACCGTTAGGGCTGTTGGAAAGGTGAACAAACGCCATGAGGTGCTCGACCTAGCTTATATTTTCCTCACCTACTCGTCTGGTCTGTTTGTTCAGATTAATTGCTCGTGGGCGTCTCCGGTAAAGATTCGCAAAACCATTATTGGAGGTAGTGAACGCATGATTATTTACGATGACGTGGAACCTACCGAAAAGCTTAAAATCTATGATTACCGGAATGTGGAGAATGATAAGTCCAATCCCAAAAAGTTGCTAGTCGATTATAGACTTGGAGATGTAACCATCCCAAAACTCTCCTTGACGGAACCTCTTAAGGCTGCGGTGACTGATTTCTTTGAATCGATTATTGAAAAACGCTCTCCACTTTCTAACATCCAGACAGGAATCGATGTGGTGAAGATCCTGGAATGTGCCGATCTATCACTACAAGAGAACGGAAAACCTATTGCGCTGCGGTGAATATTAGCGTCATCATTTTCTTTTTCAATGAAGCTGGCACGCTCAAGAAGGTTTTTGGCCGTGCGCTTCGTATGGTACAAAACGCAGAGATGTTCCGCTCTTACGAAATTATACTTGTGAATGATGGAAGTGTGGATAGCAGTCTGGAAATAGCAATGGAGATTGCAAAGGAATATCCCGAAACGGTTCACTTAGTTACACACAAGAAAAACAAAGGAATCGGAGAAGCACTGAAGTCTGGGTACAAGCATGCCACACTGGAATACATCTGTGCCGTACCGGCAGATAATCAATTTACTGTGGAGCAGCTGTTGGACATTCATCCCTTCAGCAATGAGGAGTTCATTAGTTTTTACCGTGTTTCCAATCAGGTTTACTCTCCCTACCGTAACTTGTTGAGCAAATTAAACAAATGGTTCAACCAGATAATGCTCCGAATGGATATGAAGGATGTGAACTGGATTAAAGTGTACCGGAAAGATCAGCTGGACCGCATAAAGATAGATTTGAGCACGTCTATTGTAGAAAGTGAGATTTGCGCAAAACTTCATCGATTAGGGTGCAGACCACTTGAGATACCATCAACCTACGAAAACCGCGTTTACGGAATATCTACGGCCGGGAATTTCGAGAGCCTAAAAAGGGTGATTACTGAGACGGTTGATTTATATCATACTGTTTCAAGGTTCAGACCAGAGCAATCAGACACAAAAGGCTTCAAGTGATTCCTAATTACAAAGACATAATACCCGCGGAATCGCCCAAATCCATTTGGATGTTAGTGCCACTCCTGACATTTCTAACCCCCTTTCTCATCCTTTGTTATTATAACTATCCTGGTGCGGAAGACTACGCTGAAAGCATAATTGCACAGCGGTTCGGTTTCTGGGCGCACGTGAAAGATCTTTACCTAACGTTTGACGGAAGATATTTTGCTGCGGTCCAAATGGCAACCAACCCGTTGGTTTACAAAAGTTTTGTTGGGTACAAACTATTTTCAGCAATCTTTTTCATCATAATTCCGGCTGGGTTCTTCTGGCTGCTCAGAACCCTATTGAATAACAACCGAACGGCTTTTTGGTTTACCGTTCCTTTGACCATAGTTACGATTGGAACCATTCCCGGCATTTCCGAGTTTTACTACATGGTAAGCAGCATGGTTTATCTTACACCCACTGTGCTATCTCTATTTCTAGTTGCTATTGTACATCAACTCTTTCTCACAAACCAGGGCTTTAAACGCCTTTTTCTTCTATTCATCTCTGTGCTTTTGACTCTTGCCATAGCGGGTAGCAATGAGATGTTTACCGGTCTCGTGCTCTTGTTTTTTGGATTTCTACTGTTAAAGGGGTTAAGAGACCGAACTGGTATCGGAGAACGAACGCTTCTCTTTTTCACCGCTTTGTGTGGAGCCTTCATGGTAGTGACTGCTCCTGGCGTTGATGATCATTTTCTCAGCAACCCTATCCCTCTCGATCTTGGATATGTCCTGGATGCTGTCGTAAAAACACTACTTAAGAGCATGCATATGATTGTGGTTTGGGTTAGCAAACCAACCTTTTGGATTGTGACTGTCATCTACCTGATAATCAGTATGCGGAGCGGCCCTCTTAGGTCAGGTCAAAAGCTACTTCGAGAGCATCCTGTATCGGTTCTCTCCTTCGCCCTGTTAATCATCTTCATATTGCCATTCCCTTACTATTTTTCGTTGAACGAAGTCGACACGCCAGGAAGGGTTTATAATGTTGTAAGTTTTCTATTCAATATTTGGTGGTTAATCATTATTTTTTCTGTGTCGCAGAAAATCCGCCACACAAAATTAGCGAACAGCACCAATTTGCGCTCCGTGGAAGTAACCGTAGTTTCCCTGCTATGCTTGGCTAGTGTTTTTTTAGCACAAAATTGGACACAGGCCGTAAAAGACATTGCAGATGGAACTGCGCAACGCTATGATAAAGAGATTCGGCACCGGTTTGACCTGCTGAATGCGAGTCGCATTTCGGTGGTACTACCACCTATTATTAACAAGCCGTTATGCTACAGTGGATTCGACATAGAGCCAAATAGGAACTCTGGTTGGAATGAGTGTTATGAGGTCTTTTTTGATGTAAGACAAATTTATCTTGAAGGAGATGAAGCGTTGCCAAACTAACAATAATGAAAACGCTAATTCATAAACTGATTTTCTTTTTGCTATACCTTGGAGTAGCGGGGCTTACTTTTTTCATGTATAACCTACGATGGCAAAGGCACGTCTCGCCATGGGATATTGTTTCTCTAACCGAGATGGAACAACGTAGTTTAGCAAATTTCGGAGATAAAGCCAGGTCCGCAAGAGCTCTCCAGAATGAAATAGCCTACACCTCAGATGTACAATTAATGCTAAGAAAAAGTACTGAAAGGTTAGCTCCTGTGGTCTTAAGCCAACTAAGAATTGCTAGTGCACATTGCGCAACGGGATTCTCGGATCTGGATTCGTTGGTTGCGGGATCGGATCCTGACCGTCTACAAAAATTCCTCAATCACCTTCTCGCCTTGGCTGGGCCAATTGCAACAAAGGAAAGGCTGAATACGGAGGTAATTAGAGTAGCGTTTTTTCCGAAATTTGTAAAAACGCTTCATAATCCGCAGGATACCATACCACGATTAATTCTCGATTTTATTGAGACCGGCATGGACGAGGACACTGGCTTCGATTCGATACAAGGAGTATCGTCATTTCTGATTCACACCAGAGCATGTGAAGAAGGAATCGTATCTTTAAGATAAAGTGACTTCTTTCCAGAACTTGGGATACTTTTTCTGGACATTCTCGTAAACACAGCCAATGAACCATTTATACCCGGTTTCATTGAAGTGGCCATCAATGGGCCAATAAAGGTCTTCGATAGGGTTTTGCAGCTCACCAATATTCTCAACTAGGTCTACGTGCTTCACATCATTTTCCTTCATCCATTGCGCCACGGAATCAAATGCACTTACATTGCCTACCATATGATGGTTGGTACGCTGCAATGAGACCATGAAAGCCAGACCATTTGCATGACAGTACTGGTGGTATTCTGCTATTTTCAGCTTTATAACATCCAAAGCCACCAGTTCAGCGGCAATGGATTGTTTGGTGTTGAATAGAAGGTGGTTATACCCAAGGAGGTCAATAATGACGTAACGCGCCAAAAAACTACTCCCGAACAGTACTTGGAATGAGGTGGAGGGGGGGGTATCTCTTCAATGCCATAAAATGAAGAGTGCATTACTAAGTCTATGATATCACTCTGGTTAATATTGAGAATCACAGCGTTGGCACCAACAACATGATCATTGATTCGCTTTAGAAAACGGAATGAGTTATAAAGATCACTGCCAGCGACTCCCATGTTCAAAACACAACCTGAACAGCCGATTTCTCGCTCTAGCAATTTGTCTGGAGCATTCTCCTGTACTATCCCAATCCCTTCAATAAATGAATCTCCAACCAGCAATAATTTAACCCGATTGGTCTCTTCATCATCACGCAACCCTAAGCTATTACACCGATGCTCAAACCAGAACTCACTGTCATTCCCATTCCAACCCGATACTGGTTTACCGCTAGTATCCATAGTAGATGGTACATGTGCATCATGAAAAATAAATTTGAAGTAAGGGTCACCGCTCTTCTCTCCATACGACTGTAGTCCTGAAAATTGAAAAAGAACGAGTTCCAGCACCGTAAAGAAGAACAGATTAACTGCGGTGAGCACCCCAGTGGCCTTTGAAATGAAGGGCAGTAGCAACAAATAAGCCTGTAAAAGCACCGATGGTGCATAAAGCATGGGGACAATCCCATCAGATACAATAAGCTTCACTGCAAAGATGTTCCAAGCTGTGGTCAACAGTAAGATAAGTGCATAACCCCTTGTTCGTAGAAGGTTCATTTATTTGGAGACCATGCAGCGACCGATGACCAGATAATCCAAACCACTCCCAAAAAAACAGGAAACGGCATCTCGGACCGAATACACCATGGGTTCTCCCATACGGTTGAAACTGGTATTGACAACCATGCCAAGTTCTTGGCGTTCTCCGACCGATTTCAATAACTGATGAAACGAATCATCCGAATCATCCACGGTTTGTACTCGAGCGGTTCCATTCACATGAGTGATTGCCGGAAAGCGGTCTGAACGTACATCCACATTCACAGTCATGTAGGGAAGGCCTTCGGCTGGAGAAGAGAACGCTTTTTTGAAATCTTCTTTAATTACTGACGGGCAGAATGGACGGAAACCCTCACGAAATTTAATCTTACGGTTGATGAGCTCCTTCATATCAGGATTTGTGGCCGATCCGAGAATACTCCTACTTCCGAGGGCGCGCGGACCGAATTCTGCTCTGCCATTGAACCAGCCGATTACCTTGTTCTGGTGGATCAAATCTGCAGCGAGGACTGCAGGATCTTCTACGGTCTTAAAGCTAATTCCTAACTGTGACAACTGATTCGTAACCTCCGCCTCGCTGTAATTTCTACCCAGTTTTGTTCCGACCTGACGCTCAGGCCTCCTATCAAACTGGGTACTTGCAAGATAAGCTGCTCCGAGGGAGATACCGGCATCGCTAGATGCAGGCTGAACAAAGATGTCATCAATAAAATCGAGCTCAAGGATTTTCTTATTCGCTGCGCAATTCAATGCAACTCCCCCAGCTAGGCAGAGCCAACGAATATCTGTATCCTCGTGAAACTCTCTCACCACTTTACAAAGCACCTCTTCCAGCAATCGCTGGGTTGATGCCGCCACATCCTTATAAAATTGACTCAGGCCACTCCCGGGTATCCGAGGAGCACCCAACTCATCTATTAGGCTTTGATTAAAAATCGCCTGCTGTCTTGAAGGTTGGGGTTGTCCCGGTTCAGCGCTGAACATATAATGCCGATTCACTTCGAACCCTTTGCCGCTGAGATCAACCAAAAAGGAAAGGTCGACATGGTTTGGGTTCCCGTAAGGAGCCAAGCCCATGAGCTTGTACTCATCAGAGTCCCTTGTAAACCCACAGAATTGGGTCATCATGGAATAAAGAATACCCAAACTATTTGTCCTTGGTACCTGTTCCTCAATTGCTAGCGCTGAACCGCGCCCTATTGCGCGCTGCATACTATCACCATCACCAGAGGCATCCATAGTTAAAACCATGGCCTCATCGTATCCGGATGCATAATAGGCGCTAGCAGCATGACAGAGATGATGATGATAGCGGATAATCTTTGGACTTGCATTGAATGTGTATTTGAAGTAGCGCTCCAGCACTGCTTCATAACCGCTTCCCCAAGTATTTCCATGCGTGGCCACCAGCTCCACATCTCGCATCTGAAGCCCTGCAATGGACAAAACCTCATTTATGGAACGATATGGCAATTGACCTGGTGAATGTTTTATACGACTGAGTCTTTCCTCCTCTACAGCGGCCAGAACTTTGCCATCGCGTATCAGAACAGCCGAAACGTCCTGATATCCGAGCCTCACACCACCGTTAATTCCAAGAATTATCATACTCCACAGTTAAAATACTTGTCATAGGCCACTTTTGGCACAAGGTTCAGCCTACTGGCCACCCAAATGGGAGCACGCAGCAACCGCATCAGGTCGTATGATGTTGGATAGTCTCTGAACGTCTTACAGGGCAACTCCATGTAGGACTCAAATTCATCTCTCGTGATTCCAAGCCTCTTGATACAGAGCTCGATTACTTTCTCATCTTCGATCTGGTACACTCCATGAGCTCGCTCAAGAGCTCCTTGACGACCCATCTGTCCGGATCGCACGAGTGCAGAATCGGAGTTCATGTTCAGGTCTATGTTGAACTTGACCCGGTGAACATATTTAATCAAACTATGGTACAAATCGTCAAAATAATGCGCTCCAGGGTAGACCCATCCCAATTCTTCTTTGATGATTTTCTCGGCCTCGTCCCTAATATAATCGCAATAGTACATGGGAGTAAGGGTTTTAATCCCCTTGAATACCGTGTAATAGGCTAATTCCTTCATACCAAGATTGAACCCAGGGTTGTCCGGTGTCCATGCTTTTAATTGAATCGTTCCCAACTCGTGCTGAACATTTCGCAGATAGTCTCCATCAAAAAATGACCATGACAACGGCTTTACTCCCTCTGTTCTAAATGATTGGCCTATGATGACGTATTTGATGTTTTCTCGAGCGGCTACTCCGTAAAGTGAAGAGGCAATCCCAATGTCTGTACCTAGATTCAAGTCGGGAACAGATGCTTTGAGGTAAGAGATCTTCAGGTCTTTTGCCTCTCGCCAGTCTGAAGTGATTGTAATTAGGTCAACGCCTAGTTTCTCTACAGCATTGATCATGTTCTCCCCTGCCACAGGGTTATCGAAACCATCGTTGAAATGAACGGCCAAGGGTCGGAGCCCCCACTCTTTCACCACTTTCCGGAGCAGCACTATACTATCGCGGCCACCACTTATACCTACAACGCAATCGTATGAAGCCCCCTTACCTTGGCGCCTGACTTTTGAAAATTGCTTGTTCAGAATACGTTTGCCCTGTTTACCATTCGGGAACATCCGACACATGCTATCATGGAGATGGCAGAAATTGCAGACCCCGTTTTTATCAAAAGAAATCCCCGGTACCGAGGTATCTTGAACACATCGAGTACAGGTCTGGTGCTCCAGCACCGTGTTTATTCCATTTACAATGACGCTCATTTTACAAAGGACTCAAAATTTACGCCCTGCTCCCGTGCAAAAATCCCCATCTGCGTTCCCTTTTTTCGGGCTGATGGGATTTCCGCATCAAACACGATAACCTGACCCGCAAATTCATTGAACTGGCCTTTTGCTAGGATACCTTCAGGTCCAACAGCAAGGGAGCATCCAATCATTTTTTTACCCTCGTAAGGTCCTCCTACAATGTACCCAACACCAGTACTCGATACCATAAGAACATTGCATGATTTTGCAATATGTGAAAGCGGTCGTACCCATTTATCGAAGTAGGGCTCGTCTTTTTCAGTAACCCAATGGTCAACGGTCCAACTAGAAGGAGAAAGGATAATATCTGCACCCATAGCCGCAAGCGTTTTGCCAATGTGGGTTGATTCAGTGTAGTTGTCAGCACAGATGTTAACACCGATACAACCTAATCTGTGGTCGACAACATTCAAACTCTTACCTACCTCATAGAATGGAAACTCCACTTCGAGTAGATTAATTTTTGCATAATTCAGTATGAGATTCCCTTCATTATCAATGAGGATTGCGGTGTTAAAGTTTCGTTTGCCACGCTTTTCAGTTAGCCCCACACAAATAAAAACACCATTGTCTTTGGCAATTTGACAGAAAAAATCACTGTATTCTCCAGGTATAGGTCTGGCATTCTCCAAGCCGTAAGGGTGTGTCCAAGCAAAATCGATGGTTTCGGGTAGCAATACTAAATCACAGCCTTCAGCTTTTGCCTTTTTTACCAGTTTCTCTGCGCGTTCAAAATTTCTTTCTGGCTCACAGCCCTCAACCAGTAATTGAGCCATTCCCACTTTAATTTTTCGCATTGAATTAATAATTTGAGAGGTTTTTCGCCCTAATCTAAAATATCGGTTAAAAATAAGGTTTAGTGAAACTTGATAAACGGGCTCTCGGGAATCTAAAATTGGGCAAATTCCATTGGATATCCATCGTTTTTCATTTCTTCGTCAAAGATTCTTCTCACGTTATCTATATTGCATGGCTAAGGCACGTTATTTCCTCACAGAAGAAGAAGTTTACAATGGCCCAGAACCATACTTCTATAGAAACGAAGATTACCCATGGGTACAAACGTTAGAGGATAACTGGTCAGTAATAGCGGAAGAATTTGAGAAGGTAATTAGCGGAAAGCAAAGCATCGTACTAAGCAGTTCCAACCCACCATATCTTTCCAATCCGGATGCCTGGAAGAACATTTATTTCTGGAATTTTATGTGGCAGAATCACGGAAATTGTAAACGGTTCCCCAAAACCTTCGAGTTGTTGGCGTCTATTCCCAACCTTACTTTTGCAGAGTTTACTGTGCTTGAGCCACACTCTCAGATTTTACCGCATATCGGAGAAACTAACACTACAATTCGCGGTCATCTTGGGATTGAGATCCCTGCGCCATTGCCGGGTGCAGGCATCCTGGTGGGAGACGAGAAGCGAAGTTGGGTAAATGGTAAAGTCGTTATTTTTAGTGATGCCCACCGCCACACGGTTTGGAATAACACCGATGGAAGACGATTTGTACTTGTATTTGATGTGATACGCGATGAGTTTACAGAGAATAAAACATGGGTATGTGCCCAGTGCCTTTCCGCACTGAGCATTAAAGCTGTAGACGAAAAAATTCCATTGTTTAAAAAGCTTCCCAAATTACTGATGCGGTTCTTTCATCAGGTCATTGCTGTTTTGTGGTTAATTTATTTACCTCTTCAACGAAAATTGAATTTGCCGTAGGAATTTTCCGATATGAAAAAACGGTCAGGGTATTTGCTTTATCTGATTATTGCTGTAATCATCGGTCTGGAGGTGAGTTTGAGAGGCGCGGGATATAAACCTGGTACATTCAGAAAACAATCTGGGTTCGAGGAAGTGGATTCGCTCCTTGTTTACGAGAACTTTATCAATGATACTTTCGGTGTTTACCGATTTAGTTCATGGATTAGTGATTCGATACCAACATCCTTTGAGCGAAACGACAAAAAATTGAGCAAAGTGGAAGGTGAGTTGGCCCGGGTGAATTGGATAGATGCCATTGACTACATCTGGGAAACCGCTTACTGTCTTACTGATGGACAAAACACAAATGGTTGCGGACTTAATGAAGGTGAAGATTGGAACACGCCTTTCCCAAAACTGGTTGATAGCGTGCGTAATGCAACCGAACTGTTAACGGCTTTCGACTCATTGGTCTTGGAGTATTCAGTAAAACCGTTTAACGCTGATGGGTTTCGGAGCATCAGATTCAGTCATGTGAGATCTAATCGGCTCAAGGTGCTCATCCTTGGTGATTCTTTCGCGTATGGAATGACCGCACGACCTTACTTTAATAGCTTTCCGGATCATCTGCTAGCAATGGGATATCTGGTTTACAACACCGGAATTCCAGGAGTTGACCCGGCTCAGTATGCGGCCGTTGTTGATGAGTATCTCGATAAATTGAACCCTGATGTGGTGATTGTCAACCTATATATTGGTAATGACCTTATGCCGTTTCCTCGCATTCCGCGTTCTGATCACCCGCATGAACATATGACTAATGCTGGCTTTTTCACAAGCAGCCCGCTTGGCACTTATTTGTCTCCCGAAGAATCCTATGAGTATTACCTTTCGTTACAAAAGATTCCAATGGATACGGAAAGTCACGTTGCCCGAATCTGTTCTAAGACCTCCATACTAAGCATGATTTGGGGCATCGGTTATAAACTCGGAGGGTATGGACATCCTGCGCTGGATGACTACAATGAAACACACTCGGGCATCTCTGAAGCTGTAAGAATAGCCAACACCACCCCACACCTCAATCGGATAAAGGCTCTATGCGATTCTTCCAAAACCCCCGTGTTGTTCTGTGCAATACCTGACTTTTTTGACAAATCAGGAAATCAGGAAGGATATTATCGCACGGCCCCGAAACGTCTAAATAAATTGTTTCGTGAAATACCATACGATGAACCAAAAAACATTGTAACGTCCGACTTTTACGGGGCTGATGATTACCACTTTAGCAACAAGGGGCACAAAAAGTATGCGGCTTTTCTAGATAGTTTGTTACAAGAAATTGTCCCCCCGTTAAGCCCATAGTGTCCCTAATCTTGCCTACTTTCAGGGTTTAATTCGAATGAACGAACTGAAGAAATTTACCATCTGTCTCGTCAACCCCCCGGTCATTCAGGTACTAGAACCATGGTACGACACACCTGACTTCGGGAGGACCGCCTTGGCATATCTTGCTGGTTACCTGCGGGAACATTCTTCTTATGAGGTCCATATTATCGATGCCAAGTTTGAACGCCTGAATTTCAATCAGGTAACCGACAGGTTGCTTAGTCTTCAACCTAGTATAGTAGGTTTAACAGCCTTTACTAATGAGGTGAAACCAGCGGCATATCAAGCCTATCAGATAAAGAAAGCCCTTCCCGCTTGTACAACTGTAATAGGCGGAGTACATGTAACGTCCATTCCCAATGAGACAATGGAAGAGTTTCCTTTTTTCGACATTGGAGTTGTTGGGGAGGGAGAACAAACCCTGCTTGAGTTGTGTGCTCATATTCAGTCAGGGAAGAGTTTAGTAGATGTAAATGGCATAATATTCAGGGATTCGGGAATACTACGGAAAACCAATCCACGGGAAAGAATTCTGGATCAGGATAGTATTCCGTTTCCTGCATGGGATCTTTTACCTCCAGCAAAAACCTATTTTATCCAGTCAATTAGAGGTTGCCCGTTCAACTGTCTTTTCTGCATGAATCCCAACGGACGAGTGGCAAGGAAAAGGTCTGTGCCAAACGTAATTGAGGAGATGGAGTGGATTATCAATGACTTCAAACCGGAACATATCAGTTTTGGCGATGAGCTGTTTAGTGTTGATATTACCCGAACCCATGAATTATTAAAGCAGATGGCGAATCATCGAATTGGTGAGCGGGTGAAGTGGGACGTACAAACACATGTTCGATATGTCAACCGAGAATTATTCCTCGATTTTAAGAAAGCCAATGTTGAAAGGGTTGAGGTGGGTATAGAAACCGGAGATGATGCTGCTCTTAGAGCCATGGGCAAGGGAACAAACCGAAAAATGATTATCGATGCAGTACAGGCCGGCAAGGAAGCTGGTGTGAGCATTGGTTCCTTCTTTCTTTTCGGTCAACCCAACGAAACGCCAGAGACCATTGCTAAAACAATTGACTTGGCCGTGGAGGTGAACCCTGACCTTCCTATGTTCGGATTGATGACCCCGTATCCAGGAACTGAAGTTGCGCGTCTAGCAGCACAAAACAAAGCAGGATACCGCATAATAAGTACTGATTGGGACGATTATAATAAACAGATCGGAGGCGCGCTCGAATTTGCCAATCTCACAAGGAAACAGATAGAGTGGCTTCAGACCACCGCTTACTTGAAGGTCTACATACTGAACAGACGTTTTAAAGATTTGATGTTTTTTCTTTGGGAATATCGTCATGCTGGATGGGAAGTATTGAAAAAGATGATTCGGGGAAACCAGTCTGCCCTCAAGGCATCGAGTAAACCAACAGATTACGACAACGTGCTTTCTTCTGGCGAGAAAACTTCAAAATATTCGTTCGTATCGGCTCGGCAAGACTGGAATCAGACCCAAGTTCGAGAATTGAAGCGCGCCAAGCTAAAAGATTCCGACTTTTCTACGAGCATCAATTCAAAAAAAACAGCATGAAAAAGAAGGTACTTCTTCTCAACCTGCCTAATAAGGAACAAATTACCAGAAGATACATGTGTTCGTATGTTTCTCCTGAAAGTCTGATGCCACCGTTAGAGCTAATATCGCTTGGAGCCGTAGCCAGGGAGTGGCATGGTGCTGAGGTTCTGCTTATTGACGCAATTGCAGAAAAACTGGATACAGAGAGTACCATGAAGCGAATTCATCAATTTGCTCCTAACGTGATTGTGTCAATCACTGGTTTTGAGTGTTTTGAAGAAGACATGGATATGTGCCGGTTGGTTAAGGAAAACAACGAACAATCCAAACTTGTACTCTTTGGCCATTATGCCACAACTTTTCCTAAGGAAACCATAACACACTCTAGTGCGGACTTTGTTTTAATGGGTGAGGGAGACCTTATTTTTCATGACCTACTTACTTCGCTTTTCGGTAATAAGTTACTCACAGACGTGAAAGGTGTGGTCTATGAGCATGAAGGACTGTTTATTACGCAAGGTGCCGGAGAGCGCATCCCCAACCCCAACGAACTTCCCATTCCATGTTACGACCTCCTTCCGAAAGAAGCTTACTATGAACCGCTTATGGCTCGTCCTTACGGTATGATTCAAACGTCCCGTGGTTGCCCTTACCAATGTAACTTTTGTGTGAAGTCTTATGGCTCGAAACTTACCACGCTTTCGGTGGACCGAATGATTAATGAAATCAAGATTTGGAAACAACTACATGGCATTCGGTCTTTACGTTTCATTGACGACACCTTCACGGTTGATAAGAAACGAGTGATAGAGCTTTGTAAAAGGATGATTGAGGAGCAATTTGATTTGGATTGGGCTTGTCTTAGCAGGACAGATAATATTGACAGAGAACTACTTCAGTGGATGAAACGAGCTGGATGTAGCCGTATTTATTTTGGCATGGAAAGCGGCAGTAAACGAATGCTTGAGATGTACCACAAAAAATTCACTCTAGAAGAGTCTTTAGAGGCGTTTGCCTTGTGTAGAGAAGAGAGTATCGAGTCGGCTGCATTCTTCATGTCTGGACATCCAGAAGAATCAGAAGACGACTTCCAAAAGACACTAGAGTTTGTTAGGAAAAGCGAACTCAACTTCGCTTCATTCAATCCACTCACTCCATATCCGGGAACGTCTTTGTTCTCTGAACTGCGAGACAGACTTGATTTTTCCATCTATCCGTATCAGAATACATGGAAAGATAAAACCGTGTACCAACAATTTACGAAGCGCAAGAAGACCTTTTACCGAAAATTCTATCTACGACCAAGCTACGTACTTAAGAACCAGCACATCTTTAGAGCTCATTTCAAAGAGTTTTTAGAAATAGGCGTGAGCCTAGTAAATTATGTGTTGCTTAATGGTAAGTCTTTTGTCATATCTGGTCTTAAAGGAGCAGAAGACAAATAGACTCAATTATCAGCTCAAGAACGGGGGTAATTACTAGACAACTATTGTTGGAGGTACCAATCAACGGTCTTTTTTAAGCCGTCTTCAATTACCGTATCTGGTACATATCCTATTTGCTGTTTTAATCGAGATGTATTTGCGTGCGTCATCGGCACATCACCATCTTGTATTGGTAGGTAAATTTTTTCTGCCAACCGACCGATTAAGTGCTCCAGAATAGCAACAAAGTCGGCAAGTCGAACAACAGTTTCGTTACCAACATTCAGAATTTTCAGTGGTTCTTTATTATCGCCACGAGGCTTTTTTAATAATAACGAAACGACATTTACAACATCATCAACGTAGGTGAAATCACGGAGCATATCTCCGTTATTGAATAGTGTTATTGGTCGATTATTTTTGATTGAGTCCATGAAAAGATAGGTGGCCATATCTGTTCTTACCCAAGGTCCATAAACTGTAAAAAATCGAAGCCCAGTAATGTAAAGACCATAAAGGGAAGCATACGTATGAGCTAATAATTCGTCTGCTTTTTTTGATGCAGCATATACAGACATGGGACTATCGGTTTTATCACCCTCTTTAAACGCCTCGGAGCCCGTTCTTTCACCATAAACAGACGAGCTAGAAGCGAAAAGCACATTATTTACTTGAAAGTCCCTGCAACAACGAAGAAGCATTTCAAAACCAAGAACATTTGAAGAAAGGAATTGCTGAGGAAACTTAAGAGAATTCCGAATTCCGGCATGGGCTGCTAAATGAACCACAGAATCGAAAGTATGATCCTTGAATAAGGACTGCATCGCCAATTCATCATTAATACTCATCTGCTGAAATAAAAACGTGGAATCGCCAGCTGTTATTTTTTTATCGGTGGGCGGAGTTATTCCCAAAGAAGCCAACCGTTTCAGCTTCATGGAGCCATCATTCAAGGTGTTCAGGTCATCAATACCGATTACTGTGTGACCTTCTGAAGTTAGCCTCTTAACTAGGTTGCACCCGATAAACCCAGCCGAACCTGTAATCAAAACCTTACTCATATAAATTGATGTTTTTCAATTTCACATCCATTGTCTGTACCATTTTTCCAGCACCAGCAGTTTCCACAAATGCCAATGCTGTTTTTTAATAATGAGGTTGCGGAGACCAATATCTGTAATTATGTGGTTCTGAACCAACATTCCTCCGGTAAGCTCCCTCTCATACCAACTAATGTCCTGATAAAAGGAATCAGGACCCACGAATCCCTGTTTTTTTCTATCTAATATTTGCCTCGGCATTGCATCTTTGATGATGGACTTTAAGATTACTTTCTGAGTACCAGCCTCGTAGTACGTTGCCTCCTTATATTTGAACAATACCTCAAACAGATCGTGGTCTAGAAAAGGTACCCGTACCTCTAAAGAATTGGCCATACTGGCACGATCTATTTTGGTTAAAACCAACTCTCCCATGAAACATTTTATGTCCATTTGCTGAATGGATTTAAGAGGAGAAAGAGCGCGATTAAAGTTTTGTCTGTAAAACCACTCGCTATCATTTGGTAAAGCCTCAAGCACATTCTTATGTAGAATTTTGGGAAGCGACTGTTGGTTAAACCGCCCCATCGCCATGCTTTGGCCGTAGTATTCTACCATATCAGTCGAAGGTCGAAGGTTGAGTTTCTCTGCAATTCGTTGCATGCTGCTTCGCGAAGCGAGATTTGTCATGTGGTCATGCTGCCAGGTATAACCACAGAAAAGTTCGTCTGCACCTTCGCCACTCAACACCGCCTTTACGTTTGATGCCGCCATTTGGCTTACTGCGTAGGTAGGAATGATGGAAATGTCGGCAATTGGTTCGTCATACACGTAAGAAAGCCGGTCTAGCAGCGCCAGTCCCCCTTCATCCAGTATTTTGGAATGATGCTCCATGCCGAATCGCTCGGCTACAACTTCGGCATATTGATGTTCGCTTTTGTCCCAGCCATCAAAACCAACAGAAAACGTGCTTGATTGGTAACCTAATTTACTCATCAAGTACACCAGCGCGCTAGAATCGTAACCCCCGCTTAGGAATGATCCAACGGGCACATCACTTTGTAGGTGTTGCTTTACCGAGGACTCTAACCGTTCGGCCAATTCAACCACAAGGCCTTGTCGGTTCGTTTTTTCATCGCTTGATGATAACGACCAATACTGATGGGTTTTATGTTCGCCAGCTTCAGCAATAATCATGTAATGAGCCGGTGGAAGTTTTTTTACTTCAGACCAAATGGTGTTTGGCGAAGGGACGTACCGATAAGCTAGATAATCGCAAATGGATTGGTTACTGAGGGAAAAAGAGAACGTGGTGTTCTTTTTCAATGCTTTTATCTCTGATGCAAACGCAAAGCAGTTGGTGTTCTTATAGTAGTAGAGTGGCTTGATGCCAAATCGGTCTCTTGCTAAAAACAGCTGTTTCTTTCGCTCATCCCAAATTGCAAAAGCAAACATCCCTTTAAGTTTGGAGGGAAGTTTGGAACCCCACTCTTCGTAGCCGTGTACCAGCACCTCGGTATCTGAATGGGACTTGAATACATGTCCTTTCTCTTTTAATTCTGCACGGAGTTCCAAGTAGTTGTAAATCTCACCATTAAAGGTGGTCCAAATGGTGCCGTCCTCATTGCATAAGGGTTGTTTTCCGTTTTCGCCAAGGTCAAGAAACGAAAGCCGTCTGTGGCCCAAAGCAAGTTGTCCATCTGTGGATATGTGGGTTCCGAAACCGTCAGGACCGCGATGAGTAAGCGTGTCCCTCATTGCGTCAAACAATGTGGCGTTAACCGAGGTAGTTCTATTCCATTGACCGACAATTCCACACATTTTATTTTCCTCTGTTAAGCAGCTTTTTAAAGTATCCGATGGCCGAAAGATTTTCTTTTTCTAGATCTACCCCAGCAAATAGGAAAACCCAAATAATTGGTTTATTCCCTACAATGCTAATGGCTTTTTTCAGTTGTGGACGAACATCATAGTATAGAAATTCAATTGCCGTTTTTGCACGAGCCCGGAAATAGTTTGTCATCTCTGATACTATGGACACGAAATCGCGAAAGATCTTTTGGCTCGAATGTGGGAAAATCAGCAAATGTGCACCGACCAATGGCCAAAATGAAGGGTTGGTTATTGAAAGGACAACAAGAAGCCCGATAGGCAGGACATCTTCGTAAAAGTTATTCGGAAGAAACAAAACGCGCTCTTTCCAAATTGCCTGCGACTGGTGCTCGGGTTGCCAAATTTTAAAACGTATCAACGTAAGAACCAGGAAAAGAGGCAGTGTAAGGTGTATGTAGCTAGTATGGTTGGAAAGCATAACCAATGCTATGATTGACAACAGAAATTCCAGCGGTAGTAGAAAATACGGTTCTAATCGCTTGGCTCTTTGTATGCCTATTGTAAGAACCGCTGTTTGCTCATTAGCTAATGCATCATTTTCCACATCGCTAATCTGATGAAGAAGAATATTTCTAATCCCTGCGAGTAGCATCCAAATTGACACTAGGAGCAACGAAGGTAGTGGCAACACATCTCCAAGAGAAAGAACCGTAAGAACTGGCACAACACGACTGTAAAGCGCGTCCGCTAGCACTCCCACAGCATGATTTTTTAACCGAAAGGGAGGCGCGGAGTAAATGACCAATAAAACAACCTCCAATAAAAGCAGACTAATTGTAGATGGTTCTAATGGCAGCAATAACCAAGCAGCGGTGCCTAAACTTAATGCCAAAGCGGTTATTGACAATGACTTTATTGGAGCTTGATCGAAGAAATTCGATTTTCCAGAAATTCGATCAGGTGCTTGATCGAAGAAGTCGTTAATAATATACCCGATAGCCGCTAAACAACCTGAGGCCACCAAAAACAAAAGGCAAAATTGGATAGCAGGATAAGAAACATCTTCTTTGAACCCAATCAGGTAGATCCAGAAGGCAAGTGGTAGAATAATATGATTCCACCAAGAGGTAAGCCGGGTTGCATAGAAAGAGTGCATCACATTAGGATAAATCAGTGGTTAGCGTAAATGGAAAAAGCTAAACCACTATTTTTCGAGTTAAACGGGGCTCATGTCCCATTTGGCCATAGGTCCAGAATTGAAGTTAGAATCTTTAAGCCAATCATCTCTCGTTTTTAATTTCGGTAGTTGTATGAAGAACTTTAAAATATCTTGGTTTTCAAAATGAAACGCTAGCGAGGATTTAATACAAATACTTGCGCTATACAACCCTCGGTTAAAATAGAACTTAGGGAACTGACATCGAACAATAAAACGGCCTTTTTGGTTAAGTGTTACTTGTGGATGTAAGTCTAACAGTTCAGAGGTAGTAGTTATCACATGAGAGTCATGGTTTCTTGTTAACTGAATCATTACCTGTAAATCAGGAAATGCTTCGTCTAGCGAAAGATCGAGTGTAATACCAACCTCATCTGCAATAAAGAATAGGCCATCATCATCACGGTTGTCAACCATCACTCTAGCCTTAAGGAGATTGATTCCTTTAATGCCATCTACTGGGTTGGCTCTGAAAGCGGCCTTATGCACGGTCTCGTTAAGCAAATCATTGTCAATGAAGTCCCGAGTTTCGGAAAGATATGTGCTTATTATTTGGTGTGGAGAGTCTTTGGCCACCATTTGACCTTCACGCAACAACATTGCCTTATTACAGAGGTTGAGAATGCTATTCATACCGTGGCTAACTATTATCAGCGTTTTACCACTATCGGCCAATTCTCGAATCTTCTGGAGGCTTCGATACTGAAACTCGGCATCTCCAACGGCAAGGACTTCGTCTATCAAAATAATATCCGAAACTAAGTGCGCTGCAATGGAAAAACCTAATCGCAAAAACATTCCGTTTGAATAGTGCTTCACGGGAGAGTCGATAAAATCGCCAATGCCGCTAAAATCAATGATTTCGTTTAACCGCAAGTTGACCTCGTGAGTTGACATCCCAAGCAAGGTTCCGTTCATATATATATTCTCTCGACCAGTCAAATCTGGATGAAACCCGGAACCCAAATCCAATAATGAGGAGACAGAACCACTGACACGGACTTCACCCTGGGTCGGGAGAATAATTTTACTTAAGACACGTAGTAATGTGCTTTTTCCACTTCCATTGCTGCCAATTACCCCGAGAATTTCGCCCTGCTCCACAGAGAAGCTTATATCCTTTAAGGCCCAATGGTAATCAGGTACCGATTCTTTTGGAGAAAAGAGAGACCCAAAACTATTTGCTAAGGTTCCAACAAAAGTGTCTTGGTGCTGGGATGATCGAGCAAACCTTTTTGACACATCACGTAATTCAATAACCTTTTTCATTGAACAACTATGTTAAAGAAAATCAACCATAGAACCCTCCTGCTTCTTAAAAAACAACAACCCACCAATAAACGAGAGAGAGGTCATTATGATAGAAGGAGTATAGTTAATAAATACAAACTGCCCATCGTGAAGACACCACCGAAACCCTTCTATTACAAAAGACATCGGATTGAAGTACATTAGAAAAGAATACTCTTTGGGAATTAAGGTGCTAGAAAAAAACACAGGAGTTACAAACACACCAAACCCAACAAGGTATGGTATGATGTGGTGAAAGTCTCTGTACCTGACCGTCAGAGCCGAAAGCCATAAGGCGATACTTAAAGCGCAAAGAATGTTTGCCAGAATAAAAAGAGGGACCAATACCACTTGCCACTTCGGTTCTATACCATAGTACCAAAGAAGGCCAATCAAAATGGGTAACGAAAGCCCAAACTCAAGTAAGCTAACAATGGTTTTAGACAGAGGAAGGACCAACCGAGGGAAACTCCAGTTTTTAATAAGGTTTGTACTAGACGACAAAACGGTACCTGCTCTGCTAATTATTGATGAAAATAGCATCCAATTCATGATACCAGCAAACACAAAAACAGGATAAGGAACGGTGCTAGTGCCTGATACATTTAGGACTTTGTCGAATAAAAAAGTGTAAATAACCAATCCGGTTAGAGGCTGGATTAGTGCCCAAGTAATCCCGATAACTGACTGGGCATATTGAATCTTCAAATCACGAAAGGCCAACCTCATAATAAGCCGAACAGCCGCCATTATTGTACTTAGATTTTTCTTGCTAATCATTTCGCAGAAAATACTGTGACAAAGCTAGTATACTATTCGGGGACTTTTTACCAAAGAAACAAGGCTTAACCGCTAAGAAATATTTATTCATTTCATCTGGTACGATATACAACAGATGAAATGCAGTCAAATTTTCAGACTTTTGGATGATATGTTGCAAGAGACTAATAATTTGCGGAGGTCATGAAAACCCACTTACCAAAAGTCCAAAAAACATTTGTTAATGATGATCTAGAAAAGCAGCTAGAGGAAAAAGGATATGTAGTTCTTCCTAGTATGATGCTGGAAGAAGAGATTGTGAAGATGAGTGCGTTCTATTCGCAAGCATCGGCAAATCGGATTAAAGGAACGCAAAACCTAAAGAAAACTATAGAAGACAAGGACCTCCGCCCGAAAATGAGCAAGATGTTGAAAAACATTCTTCAGCGACTGGTTACGGAGCTTTTTGTAAACCACAGGGCTATTGCTGGGCATTTTATTGTTAAGGAGCCATTTGTAGACTCAGACATCAAAATTCATCATGAGTTCTCTTTTTTAGATGAAAAAGTGTTCCGACCAATTAATTTATGGTCTCCACTTATGGACGTTAATCAATCATCTGGCGCAATTCAGGTTTTGGACGGAAGTCACCGACTTGGAAATCCGTATCGAGGCCATACTCTCCCAAGCCCGTATTCAAAGATACTTCCTGAGTTCTCTATTTATTGTAAACAAACGGAGATGTCTCGCCGCACAGCAGAACATGTGCGTCTTGAGAAAGGGTTACGCGAGTCCTTTCATACCCTTACAATGTCTAAAGGAGATCTTTTAGTATTTGATTCTAAGTTACTTCATCAATCTTTCTCCGTTTCATCGGGCCAGAAACGGGTTGCTGTTGCAGGGTTGGTTGCCCCAAAGAGCGCACCATTGCGTGTCTATTTTGGAAATGGAAACTCTACGGTAGAAGAATATGCAATAACAGAAGACTTTTTTTTGACTTGGAATAATATTGATTCACCCGAAAGAAGGTATTTACTACGCGAATTCGAGCATGATTTTTTCACTTTGGAAGACCAAGACGAAAAACTATTAAACCTACTGGCGAATGGGGAAGCGGATAAAACCAATTGGTTTCGAAAGGCGGTTCGAAGGCTAATAGAAAACGTAAACTGAAACCGCTGCGTTCCTTGTTTGAAAGAATAAGATGCCATCTTGATTGAATATAGAGGGCTAAGATATTAGAATGATGGCGGGAAGAAATCATCGTTGTACAACTGTAAATCAAAGGCAGCGCTGCGCGCTAAAATTCGAATAAATATAACATGCTCCCAAAAACGTTTAACATAACTACTGTGCAAAGCAGAAAAAGTAATTCGGGCTTTACATTTGACAGCGTACAGAATCGATTACCTGATGGAGTTGTGGTTCAGGGGTTTTTAGATGAACAAGAGCTGGAAACCGCAAAGAATAGGATTACAAATTCAGATTGTGATATAGCCACAGTTGCCCCATACGGTAAGATAATCGGAAAAAAATTGACCTCTCGCTCAGGTAATTTTCAGGAATTGCCACTGAATGAGTATTTGACAAATGCCACCAACTATAGAATGTTGATGCCTGATGTCATTGGATTTGATTTTGAAAAAAGATTTCGTGACGTCTGTACGGTCGTGTTTGGAGAGAAAGTAGATGTGCCATCAATTGATGGGCTTTCCTACATTCCGGCGGCAGTTCGCTGCCTATTTCCTGATGGTGGTGGTATAATTGCGCATGTTGGCAACGAGTTTATTGAAAAAATGCCGGAAATATTGGCTCTGCATAAAATTGCAAAACCATATAATCAACTTAGCTTTTTTTTGGTTGTTCAGTTGCCCGAAGAAGGTGGTAACCTCGTACTCTATGATGCGACTTGGGAAGAAACCAAAGAAATGAATCTGTCGTTTGCAGAAACCTCATCGATTGTGAAACAGAAAACAAGGCAGCAGGTGAAATTAAAGGAAGGAGACCTGATTATTTTTGCAGGAGGAGAAATTTGGCATGAGGTTACTCCAATGAATGGCGGGAGAGATAGAATAACTGTAGGAGGGTTTATGGCTCCTTCTATCGAAAAGGACAAGTGGTATTTTTGGAGCTAGTACAGTAGATATTCTGTAGATTATTAATAGTCAATTTTTGTATTACTTAAATATTATGGATGCTTAGGAAATTGGTAAATAGCTTCTTTAGTGAGTCAAAGTCCATCCCAATAAGGGAAAAAGCAGCAATGACATTTTTAGAAGTGGATTTGTCCAACTTGGATTTGTCCAACAACTATTATGATCAAATTTATAATTCCGAAATAGACGGATTAATAGTTAAGAATGCTTTATCCCAGTTTGATATAGATGTATTGAAACCCGAGAAAATAGAACAGTATGGGGTATTAAAAGAAGGGTCAGACTTTGGTTATGTAATTGGACGTACCTTGAATGGCTGTGCCGAACTTGATTTAGACCATTCCTATTTTGACGAAACCGATAGGATGAGGGGGTATTTGGATGAATTATTCAGCACGGACTATGTTTTTTTTTTAGAACAAATTCTTAGTCGGCTTTGTGGCAAGCGTAAAGTTGCATTGCCCAGAAATGCCAACGGTCGGTTATACAAGCCATCTACGGTTAGGGTTCTTCAGCAAAATACAAGCAATGGTATGCCTCCACATATTGGTCAGGAATACCATTGCTTGTAT
>Ga0209632_10000568_pt1 | contig 38250 bp, 20 predicted proteins | sample COG_10_FD_184754 | JGI IMG/M metagenome (GOLD analysis project Ga0209632, IMG submission 184754) | Pelagic Microbial community sample from North Sea - COGITO 998_met_10 (SPAdes) (version 2) | ecosystem: Environmental > Aquatic > Marine > Neritic zone/Coastal water | place: Helgoland, sampling... | reverse complement strand
CAATATCAAGCTTCAGGTATTCTTTCAGCCAGTTGTAGGAAATATTCATGCGTGCACGTTTGAGCCGCGAATTTAACGTTTGTGAACCTGAATGAAAGGTTTTCTGTTTATCGATAATTCGAGACGGAAATGACTGAACCTCCTACATTTGCACCGATGGCCGAAATTGGGATTGACATAGAGAAAGCTGCGCACCTGTTGAGACAAGGTAAGTTGGTTGCCATTCCGACCGAAACGGTATACGGCTTAGCGGGGAATGCTTTCAATGAAGAGGCGTTGCTAAATATTTTCGAGACCAAAGACCGGCCGCATTTTGACCCATTAATTGTACATAGCTCTGGTATTCAATGGATTAAAGAGCATACAACCGAAATTCCATTGTTGGCCGAAACGCTTATGGATGAATTTTGGCCAGGCCCCATGACATTGGTTCTTCCAAAAAAAGCAATAGTACCTGATTTAGTTACCTCAGGATTGGATACTGTGGCTACGAGAGTCCCTTCCCATTCAATGACGCAAGAGCTGCTTAGGATGATTGATTTTCCATTAGCGGCACCAAGTGCAAATCCGTTTGGGTATGTAAGCCCCACAACGGCTGAGCACGTAAACGACCAATTAGGCGATAAGATTGAATATATTTTAGACGGTGGCCCGACCAAAGTTGGTTTGGAAAGCACCATTATTGGCTTTGAAGATGGCAAGCCAATTGTTTACCGATTAGGCGGGTTGAGCATAGATGTGATTGAAGATCTCATTGGCCCAGTTGAGGTAAGTTTGAATCAATCTTCCGACCCAAAAGCACCTGGAATGCTGAAAAGCCATTACGCGCCCGGTAAGCCGCTTTACTTCGGAAATCCGGGGGAAATGATTCATGATTTTGAAGGTAAGCGTATCGGGTTTCTCGGGTTTATGACACGACTAGAATTCCTTCCGCCCGACCGTCAATTACTGCTTTCTCCTCACGGTGATTTGCATGAAGCAGCTGTGAATCTTTTCGCCTTCATGAGGAAGTTTGAAGAGTTTCCAGTGGATCTGATTCTTGCAGAAAAGTTGCCTGAAATTGGTTTGGGCCGAGCGATTAATGATCGATTGCGAAGGGCTGCGGTTAATTCGTAGAGGCGTGCACGCAAGTTGGTTCTTTTTCAATTTGTCATTCCGAGGTACGAGGAATCTAAGCGCCATACAGTTATTCAGGAATTGCTTTACATTCGGATTGATAGACCAATGACGGAAAATGAAACCGATAGGCACTCACAATTACTTCGTGTACATCACTCACCAATAAGACGAAAACGGTGCTTTACACGGGCATGACCAACAATCTTGAACGAAGATTATGGGAACATGAGCAGCCTAATACAAATCGGTTCACTACGAAATATAAATGCTACTACTTGATTTATTGGGAGCACTTTCAATACGTGGAAGCCGCAATTGCCAGAGAAAAGGTTGGACAAGGAAGAAAAAAGAGCAACTCATTTCTGAACGTAATCCGGAATTGAAGTTCTTGAACGATGAAGTAAAGGAGTGAGATGCTTCCTTCGTCAGTATGACAAGCACAAACACTAACTAACCCTCGCCCAATTAGGTCTGTCCCTCATTTCCTTTATCAGGTGATGCTTGGTTAAGGCATTTTCTCTACTTGACAGCTTTGGGTCTTCAGAAAGTAGATCAATAGCGGCACTACGGGCAGCTTGTAAAATCTGTCCATCCTTGCTGAGGTTGGATATTTTAAAAATAGGCTGACCGCTTTGCTGTGTTCCTTGAATATCACCAGGCCCACGAAGCTTCATGTCTACCTCCGCAATTTCAAAACCATCGTTGGTACGCACCATGGTTTCCATGCGTGTTCTCGCTTCTTGTCCTAAAGCATAACCCGTCATTAGAATACAGAAACTCTGTTCTGCTCCACGACCTACTCTTCCGCGTAACTGATGTAGTTGAGAAAGCCCGAAACGCTCGGCACTTTCTATCACCATCATAGAAGCATTTGGAACATCCACTCCCACTTCAATCACTGTGGTAGAAACGAGAATTTGTGTCTTTCCACCCTTAAAACGCTGCATCTCGTACTCCTTATCGTGCGCTTTCATTTTCCCATTGAGAACTCCAATTTGATATTGCGGTTGCGGGAATTCTCTCACTATGGATTCATACCCATCAGTCAAATCTTTGTAGTCCATGTTTTCACTCTCATCAATCAGTGGATAGACTACATAAACCTGACGGCCCAGCGCAATTTCTTGCCGCATGAAATCGAATATTTTCTGACGAGAAGAATCAAAACGGTGGAGTGTTTTGATGGGTTTTCTTCCCGGAGGAAGTTCATCAATTACTGAGGTGTCCAAATCGCCATAAACAGTCATGGCCAAGGTTCTCGGTATAGGCGTTGCCGTCATAATAAGCATGTGCGGCACTTCGCCATCACTACCTTTTAGCCACAACTTAGCGCGTTGCTGCACTCCAAACCGGTGCTGCTCATCGACAATTACCAAACCGAGCTTATGAAACTGAACCACATCTTCAATCAGGGCGTGTGTTCCAATCAGAATGTGAATTTCTCCTGAGCGGAGTTGCTCATGCAGGATTTTCCTTTCGGCAGTTTTGGTAGAACCAGTAAGCAACGCAATATGTAAGTTGAGTTTCTTGAGCAGCTCAGAAATGGTCTTAAAATGCTGCTCAGCGAGGATTTCTGTTGGTGCCATCAGCGCTGCTTGATAGCCGTTATCTACCGCCAATAGCATGGACATTAAGGCTACAATGGTTTTTCCACTTCCCACATCGCCCTGCACTAAACGACTCATCTGCTTACCAGAACCCAAATCGTGACGAATTTCACGCACGACACGCTTTTGCGCTCCGGTTAATTCAAACGGCAAACACTCCGAGTAAAACCGATTAACCATTTCTCCTACTTCACCAAAAACAGCTCCTAGAAATTTATTCTGATTGATGAGTTTTAACTTGATTAACCGAAGTTGAATGAAGAACAATTCATCAAACTTTAATCGGAACAAGGCTTTCTTCAGCGTATCGCCATCCTTCGGAAAGTGAACGTTGACGAAGGCTTCTTCTCTTCCAATGAGATGATGTTTTTCTCTGAATTCGACTCCATACAATTCTGCGACATGGCCTTGCCCCTTGAGTTGCGAAACCAATGCATTCATCAACCGAGAAATGGTTTTCGTGTCAAGATTCTTCGCCTTGGCTTTTTCGGTAGATGGATAAACTGCTTGCAATGCGGTTGACACCTTTTTATCACGCGAATCGGCTGTTTCCAACTCAGGATGAACCATATTGTACTTGCCCTTGAAATTACTGGGTTTGCCAAAAACTACATAATCAACTCCCGTCTTTAGATTGGGCTGCACCCACTTAATTCCTTTAAACCATACAAGTTCTAGCACGCCCGTTCCATCAGTAAAATCTGCCACCAACCGCATTCCTCTCCCCTGACCAATCAGCCTTACCGACTTTATTTGTCCACGTAATTGAATGTCAGATTCGGTGCTAGAAATGCTATTTAATTGATGAAATTGGGTTTTATCTACATACCTAAAAGGAAAATGCTGAAGCAAATCACCATAGGTTTTAATGTGAAATTCTGCACGCAGCAACTTGGCGCGTTCGGCACCAACCCCCGTTAGGTATTCAATAGCTGTTTCTAAAAACGGTTTCACGCCTTAAATGTAATAGTAGGTTCAGGAATGATGCACCAAATCCTCTAAAAACAAAAGCCGAGACACTTTCGCGTCTCGGCTTTATTCAATTATTTCTTGTTTTAATAAATGACCATAACCGTTCCGGAGTTTCCGCGGTTTCCGTTTGAGAATTCCTGACCGTCCCAAACTTCGCCATCAATAAACGTGGCGTTAATCTTCCAAACGTAAGACCCTTGTGGGACAACCTTACCTCTGTAAACGCCATCCCAACCCTCGGCCGGACTGCCATTTTCTAGCCTTGTAGATTCCCAAAGCATGTTGCCCCAGTTATCGAATATCCACACGTGATATTCTGCAATTCCAGTTCCCTTTGGTAGGAAAATGGATGCTTCTCCTATTTCTCCAATAGCCATGGCATTTGGCACGTGAAGGCTTGTTAACAGCTCTACGTTTATGTAATGAACCGCTGTGTCAGCACATCCAAATTCGTTAATAGCCGTGAGCGTTATGAAATACCCACCATAGTTAGGATAGTTATGCGTAGGCTGAAATTCATCCGTCTGCGTTCCATCTCCAAACTCCCAGTTGTACAAATCAGCCCCGATTGAGTTGTTTGTGAATTCGTACTCATTTCCTGGTTCAGGGAACGAAGTATTATTTGGAGTGAAATCCGCAATTGGCGATGGGAAAGCCGTAACTGCAGCTCCCAATGCAACGGTATCGGTACAACCACCATCACCCGTTACTACCAATGTTACTTCATATTCACCTGGTACTTCATACACATGTGTTGGATTTGAAATGGTTGATGTAGTACCATCGCCAAAGTCCCAAGTGTACTCCAACCCTGTAGTGCTGTTGTTTCCGAAATTCACGACAAGTGGCGCGCAACCTTCTGCATTGCTCAATGTAAACTCAGCTGTTGGAACATTATCAATAATCACAGTTCCTGTAGTGGTGTCAGCACAACCTGCACCAGAAGCAGCAATTAAGGTTACCGTGTACGTACCAGCATTGTCGTATGTACCTGTTGGGTTTTCATCATTTGAAAGTGTTCCGTTACCCAAAATCCATTCGTAACCAGTTGCTCCAGAACTCATATTGGTGAACTCAACATCGGTTGGAAGTATGCAAGGTGCATTTGCACTAGACGTAAATGCAGCAACTGGTACTTCGGCAATATCCACCGTTACGCTGAATACTCCGGATGAGCATCCGCTTTGATCAAAAGCTTCAACGCTATAGGTAGTTGCAATGGAAGGACTTACAAAATGCGAAGCACCTAACCCAAGACCATTATCCCAAGAGTAAGAATAGTTGCCGGCACCACCCGAAGCAGAAGCTGAAATGGTCACTCCATTTCCTGGACAAACTGCTGTGTCTGAGCTTACAACTACTGTAATTGCTTCTGGCTCGGCAATTTGAATAGTATCGTTGAACGAACAACCATTAGCATCTACTACCACAAACGTGTAAGTACCAGATTCTAGGTTTGTTGCCGTATTTCCTGTCTGTCCTATAAATGGCCAGTTATAAGTTAATGGAGCTGTTCCGCCCTGAGCTATAACAGTGGCTTCGCCATCATCTCCGCCCTTACACGCTACATCTGTAGTTAAAACTTGAAGTATTTCAAGCGTGTCTGGTTGTGTAATAACCACAGTCAAACTATCCATGCAGCCATTTACATCTGTAACGTAAGCCGTTTGAGGCCCTGCTGCTAGGTTGTTTGCCACATAGCCAACACTACCATTACTCCAATTAACGTTGTAAGGAATTGTACCTCCAGCAACATCGACTTCGGCCTGTCCGTTATTCACACCATTACATGTAAGGTTGTAAAGCGTATCGATATCTATTGTAATTACCAAAGGCTCTTCGATAACGAACGTAAGCGTAGTATCACATCCACCTGCATCTGCAACTGTAACGCTATGAGTACCACCCGCAAAACCTGTTGCAAGTGAATCTGTCTCTGAGTTTGACCATAGATAAGTATACGGACCAGTTCCTCCAGAAACCGTTACAAGAGCAGAACCATCGGCTAAGCCATTACAGCTTACATCGGACTGAACAACAAGTTGCGCTGCAATTGAATTTGGCTGACCAACAACCACATTGAGAGACCAAAGGCATCCATTATCATCAACAACTTGTACTTCGTAAACTCCAGCGGTAAGTCCCGTGGCTGTTGGTCCATTCACATTCAATTCTGGCCAAAAATAGTTGTATGGCGCTGTACCTCCCTGTGCAACCGCGGTTACCTCGCCATTGGCTATTCCGCTACAGGTGGCATTGATAACGGTATCTATGGTCATTACCAACGGTTCTGGCTCTACAATAGGCACTGACAGGGTGTCTGTACAGGTAAGCGAGTCTGTTACCACCAGTGTATAAATACCCGAACCTATTCCAGAGAGGTCTTGCGTTGTTTCTCCATTAGACCAGTTGTAACTATAAGGTGGTAAACCTTGGGTTACTTCCACATCTATCAGTCCAGAAGTACCTCCTGCACAATTTACGTTGTAGGTTACAACTTCTATGACCACCGGCACCTGTGGCTCTACGGTGTAAAATATAGAATCCTGACACCCGTTGATGTCAGTAACGTAGGCTGTTATAACGCCTGAAGTTAGGCTGTCTACTAATTGGCCCAGTTGACCATCAGACCAAGTGTATGTGTAAGCAGGAATCCCGCCATTTGCCGCTATGAATATGCTTCCGAACTGATTGAACGAGCCACAGCCAAGTGTAGTGGCATTGATAACCTGCAGTTGCAATGAGTCTGGCTGTGTAAGTCGCACACTGTCAATTTTCACACATCCGTTAGCATCCATTATTTCTACAATGTAGTTTCCAGCTGGAACGTCCAACAGGTCTTCGGATAGAACAGCTCCATTCCATAGATACGAATAAGGCTGCGTTCCGTCATTTACATTCAAATCGATTGAACCATCAGCCAATCCGTAGCAAGAGATGTTTACGCCATTATAATCAGAAGTTGCGATAGAAGAAGTCAAACCAATTGGTTCTGTCAATGTGATAGAATCGCTGATTTCACAGCCATTCGCATCAACAACTGTGTAAGTGTATGTTCCAGCCTCAAGACTATCAATATCTTCGGTCATTTCGCCATTGCTCCAGCTCACGCTGTATGGCGTTACACCTCCAGAAATAGTCAGGTCAATTGCTCCATCAGCAGCACCTCCACACGAAATATTGGCTCCGTTGAAATCGCTTAGAAGCGAATCAACATCCAAAGCTGCAGGCTCAACTAGCGTGATGCTATCGGTGTAAGAACATCCGCTTGCATCAGACACAACCACAACATAGGTTCCAGCTTCTAATCCAGTTAAATCCTCATCCGTTGATGTAAATCCATTCGGCCCTGTCCAAGCAAAATTGTACGTCAAACATTCCTCTCCTCCACGAACATTGATGCCAACTGCGCCATCAAATTCGCCATTACACGAGATATTTGCTCCTCCCACATATTCTGGTGACACCAAACTATCTGTAGTCAATGGATCCGGTTCGGTTAATGGGATTGTTTGAACAACCGTTGTTCCGTTAGCATCTGTAACAGTCACTCCGTGAAGCCCAGCCGCAAGACCAGTAGCCGTTTGAGTCGTCTGTCCATCCGTCCAAAGATAATCGTATGGTAAACATCCACCCGAAACATTGGCTGTTGCCTCTCCATTCGGGAATGAGCTACAGCTTAGATTGTATCCGCATGGCCCTTCTGGCGAAGTGATATTTACAGCAACCTGAGACGGTTCAATTATAATATCGAACGAGCAAGTCGTGCTGTTATTCGACTCATCGGTAGCCGTGTAAGTCACCGTTGTTGTTCCAACTGGGAAGTTATCTCCAGGAACAAAATCACTAGTCAAGGTTGGCGTACAATTGTCTGTAGCCGTTGGCTCAGTCCAGAAAACTTGTGGTGAACAATCTGAGCTGTCAGGTACAATCACACTGTCTAATGGACATGCTATAATGACTGGAGAAAGTGTATCAAGAACGATTAGTTCGCTTGTACAATCAGCTGTATTTCCGTTTACATCAACCACGGTTACCATGATGATGTTAGAACCAAGATCAGCACAGGAGAAATCAATTTGCATAGCGAAGATTGAATCAATTCCACAGTTATCGGTAGAGCTATCGTTGAAGTCACCTGCGGAAATATTCACAGTTCCGTTTCCATCGAGTGTCACAGTCAAATCCAAACAAATTGCAATTGGATTGATGTTATCTTCAATTGTAACTGTAGCAGAACACGTTGAACTGTTTCCGTTGTTGTCTTGAACCGTTAATACAACGGTATTTGCTCCAACATTCGCACAATCGAAGGTGCTAATATCAACTGTAAAACCTGTAATTCCGCAAGCATCGCTTGAACCATTGTCAACCTCTTCAGCATTGATTGAAGCATTTCCAAGAGTGTCTAATTGAACAGTAATGTCCTGACAAATTGCGGTTGGAGAAATCGTGTCATTAACGGTTACAACCGAACTACAGCTGCTTACATTTCCGTTTACATCAATCACAGTAAGCACAACTGGATTGAGACCAACTCCAGAACAAGTAAAATCGTTTGGAGTAACATACATCGTGTCAATAGCGCAGTTGTCAGTACTTCCAGCATCCACATCAGCAGGAAGAATGCTCGCGTTTCCTTGCGCATCTAAATAAATGGTGATGTCTTGACAAGCAGTTACTGGCGGAAGGTTCTCTTCCACAATTACATCTGCTGTACATACTGAACTGTTTCCGTTCGCATCCGTAACGGTTAACGTCACAGTATTAGTACCTACTTCCGAGCAATCGAACGTATCCTGATCCAAGGCCAAGTTATCGATAGCGCAATTATCAGATGAGTTCAAATCAATATCACTTGGAAGGATTAAAACCGTTCCATTCGCATCCAGCTGAACCACAAATGGCGTACAAACAGCATCCGGAGAAATTGTGTCTTCAATTGCTACTTGCGAAGTACAGGTCGACACATTTCCATTTACATCCGTTACGGTCAACGTAACCGTATTTGACCCAGCATTAGAACAATCAAATGTTCTATCATCTAATACAAGGGAGAGTATTCCACAGTTATCAAACGAGCCATTATCTACTTGGGTAGCAGTAATCCCAGCTTCACCAGAAGTGTTGAGCTGAGCGGTAAGGTCCTGGCAGATTGCGGTTGGAGTAACCGTATCAAGTACCTCCACATTTGCAGTACACATACTTTGATTTCCGTTGTTATCAACTACAGTAAGTGTTACCGTGTTGTTGCCAACTTCGGCACAGGTAAATGTGTTTGGGTTAACGAAAACCGTGTCAACTCCACAGTTGGCGTTACTTCCAACATTGATGTCAGATGCTAGAATAGATGCATCGCCATTCGCATTTAGATAAATAGTAATGTCTTGGCAGTTCGCATTCGGATTCACGTTATCCTCAACCGTAACGATTGCTTGACATGTGCTTTGATTTCCGTTTACATCCACAACAGTGAGCGTAACTGTATTATCACCAACTTCAGTACAATCGAAGATGGTCTGGTCTACGCTAAGCGTAGCAATTCCGCAATTGTCGGTGCTTCCACCATCTACATCTGCAGCAACAATACTTGCTGTTCCAGTTGCATCCAATTGGATGGTGATGTCTTGACAAACTGTAACAGGAGTAATCGTGTCAAACACACGCACAATCGCTTGACAGATATCGAAGTTGCCGTAGTTATCGGTTACGGTCAACGTAACTGGATTCACGCCAATATCTGAACAATCGAAATCGTATACGCTTAACGTCATAATGTCAATTCCGCAGGCATCCGTAGAACCATTATCGATGTCTACTGCCGATATAGTTATCTGACCGTTTGCATCTAAATAAACTGAAAGGTTTTGACAAACCACGTTCGGGTCCACTTCATCCACAACGTTTGCATTGGCCGTACATGTAGAAGTATTTCCATTCACGTCCGTGACTGTCAATTCAACCGTGTTTCCTCCAATCTCGCTACAAGTAAATAAGTTTATATCGATAGCAAGCGATTGAATTCCGCAGTTATCGAACGAGCCATCATCAATATCACCAGCAGCAATTATTGCATTCCCACTTGGGTCGAGTTGAACCGTAATATCAGTACAAATAGCGGTTGGAGCTAACGTATCCTGAGCGGTAACGGTAGCTAAACAGGTACTTACGTTTCCATTCACATCGTAAACAGTCAACACAATTGAATTTGTCCCGATGTTGTTACAGTCCAATAAAGTTGGAAGAACAGAAAGGCTATCGATTCCACAGTTATCGTTAGAACCATTATCAACTAAAACTGGAGTGATTATGATTTCTCCGTTAGCATCCAATTGAACGATAATATCGCTACAAGCTGACGTTGGATTCGTGTTGTCTTCAACGGTTACTGTTGCATCACAAGTCGAAACATTCCCATTCACATCCGTCACGGTCAACGTAATCGTATTTGTACCAACAGTAGAACAATCAAGATTCGTATTTAACTGGCCACTATCCACAGTTACTGAAGTAACACCACAGTTATCTGAAGAACCAGCATCAAGGTCAGCAGCCAGAATTACGATATCACCGTTAACATCAAGATCAACCGTGATGTTATTACAAGCTGCAGTTGGAGAAATCGAATCCAGGACAGTCACAATCGCATTACAAGTAGTCACGTTTCCAGTAGTGCTATCTGTAGCAGTAAGTGTAACCGTGTTTACTCCAATATTTGAGCAATCGAATGTATTTGGAGTAACCGTCAGCGAAGCCAATCCACAACTAGCGTTTGAACCGCCATTTACATCTTCAGCAACAATACCGATGTTGCCCGTTCCATCAAGATAAACCGTGATATCCTGGCAAGAAACCGTTGGAACAACGTTGTTCTCAATAGTTACTTGTGCATCACAAGTAGAGACATTTCCATTGGAGTCAGTTGCGGTAAGAGTTACGGTCTGAACGCCAACATCTGCACATGTCCATTGCGTATCTGCAGCATCAATATCGAAAGTGATTGAACCACAGTTGTCGGTGGTTCCACCGTCCAACTCAACCGCAGTAAGAACAACCGTTCCAGAAGGATTCAGTTCAATAGTAATGTCTTGACAAACGATGATTGGGCTGATTGTGTCCTGAACAGTTACGGTCGCATCACACGTTGAAACGTTTCCGTTTACATCGGTTACTGTAAGCGTAACTGTGTTTGCGCCAACTGTTGTACAATCAAAGTCTTGCGAAGCGTTTCCGCCATCTATTTCGAGAGATGCGATTCCACAATTGTCATTGCTTCCGTTATCAATATCTGCAGAGGCAATCGTCAAATCTCCACTCGCATCCAGTTGAACTGTGATGTCTTGGCAGACAGCATCTGGAGAAATAGTGTCCTGAACAGTAACAGTCGCATCACAAGTGGATACATTTCCATTTACATCCGTTACAGTCAGCGTAACTGTGTTGATTCCAACTGCTGAACAATCGAAGTCTTGGGAAGTGTTTCCGCCATCTATTTCTAGAGAAGCGATTCCGCAATTGTCGTTGCTTCCACCATCGATATCAGCAGATGTAATAGTCAAGTCACCATTCGCATCAAGTTGAACCGTGATGTCTTGACAAACTGCTGCTGGTGAAATAGTGTCCTGAACAGTAACAGTCGCATCACACGTTGAAACGTTTCCATTCACATCAGTTACAGTAAGCGTAACTGTGTTTGCACCAACCGTTGAGCAATCGAAGTCTTGGGAAGTGTTTCCGCCATCTATTTCGAGAGATGCGATTCCACAATTGTCATTGCTTCCACCATCGATGTCAGCCGAAGTAATAGTCAAGTCTCCGTTAGCATCCAACTGAACTGTGATGTCCTGACAAACTGCTGCTGGAGAAATAGTGTCCTGAACAGTAACAATCGCATCGCAAGTAGAAACGTTTCCGTTTACATCGGTTACTGTAAGCGTAACTGTGTTTGCACCAACTGCAGAACAATCGAAATCTTGAGTCGTGTTTCCGTTGTCAATTTCCAGAGAAGCGATTCCGCAATTGTCGTTGCTTCCACCATCGATGTCAGCGGATGTGATTGTCAAGTCACCATTCGCATCCAATTGAACCGTGATGTCCTGGCAAACTGCCGTTGGTGAGATTGTGTCTTCAACCGTTACGATTGCATCGCAAGTAGAGTTATTTCCACTGTTATCAACTGCAGTAAGTGTAACCGTATTCGGACCAACGTTTGAGCAATCGAAAGCATCCGGAGTAACCGTCAACGAGGCCAATCCACAACTAGCGTTCGAACCACCATTCACATCATCAGCAATGATTGAAACGTTTCCAGTTCCATCCAAATAAACCGTGATGTCTTGGCAGAATACGTTTGGAGCAACGTTATTTTCAACCGTAACTGTTGAAGTACAGGTAGAAACGTTTCCGTTCACATCAGTTACCGTAAGGGTAACCGTGTTGGCTCCTTCTTCAGCACAGGTAAATGCATTTGACGAAACCACCATTGAAGCAATAGCGCAATTATCAGAGCTTCCATTGTCCACTTGCGTAGCGGAAATAGTAGCGTTTCCAGTAGCATCAAGCTGAATTGTAATGTCTTGGCAAAGGGCGATTGGCGAAACTGTATCAAGCACGGTAACCGTTGCAGTACAAGTCGATGTGTTCGTATTTACATCTGTCACTGTGAGCGTAACCGTGTTTGCTCCTACTTCAGAGCAATCAAATGCATCCTGACTCAACGCAAGGTTGTCAATTCCACAGTTATCGAATGAACCACCATCAACATCGGCAGCAACGATTGAAATGTTTCCAGAACCATCTAGGAAAGCGGTGATGTTCTGACAAACAGCAGTTGGATCGATATCATCTTCAATTGCTACATCTGCAGAACACGTTGATACGTTTCCATTTGCATCTGTGGCGGTAAGTGTAACGGTATTCACACCAACATTTGAGCAATCGAAATCGGTAACACTTGATGTGTAAGTAATATCAACTGGAAGTCCGCAGTTGTCGGTTGTTCCGCCATCAAGATCAACACCCGTAATGGAAGCGTCTCCGTTGGCGTCCAACTGAACGGTAATATTCTGACAAACGATAACTGGAGAAACTGTGTCTTGAACCGTAACAGTCGCATCACACGTTGAAACGTTTCCGTTTACATCAGTTACTGTAAGCGTTACCGTGTTTGCTCCAACTGTTGTGCAATCGAAGTCTTGTGAAGTGTTTCCGTTGTCGATTTCCAGAGAAGCGATTCCACAATTGTCGTTGCTTCCGTCATCGATGTCAGCTGAAGTAATCGTCAAGTCTCCGTTTGCATCCAACTGAACGGTGATGTCTTGACATACAGCGCTAGGGTTGATTGTGTCTTCAACCGTTACCGTAGCATCGCAAGTAGAAACGTTTCCATTTACATCAGTTACCGTAAGCGTTACCGTATTGGTTCCAACTTCAGAACAATCAAAGTCTTGCGTTGTATTTCCGCCATCGATTTCTAGCGAAGCGATGCCGCAGGCATCGTTAGAACCACCGTCAATATCGGCTGAGGTAGTCGTCAAATCGCCATTGGCGTCTAACTGAACAGTAATGTTTTGACAAACAGCAGTAGGATCAACATTGTCTTCTACAGTGACAGTTGCATCACACGTTGAAACGTTTCCATTGACATCAGTTACTGTAAGGGTAACCGTGTTGGTTCCAACTTGAGAACAGTCGAAATCTTCGAATGTATTTCCTCCATCAATTGTCAACGAAGCAATTCCGCAATTATCTGCCGAGCCACCGTCAATATCAGCTGAAACAATGGTTAAATCTCCGTTCGCATCAAGCTGAACAGTAATGTCTTGACAAACTGCTGATGGGTCGATGTTGTCCTCAACCGTAACTATTGCGTCACAGGTTGAAACATTTCCATTCACATCGGTTACGGTAAGCGTAACGGTGTTGGCTCCAACATTCGAACAATCGAAATCTTGTGTAGTATTCCCACCATCGATTGTCAGGGTTGCAACAGCACAATTATCTACTGAACCGCCATCGATATCAGCAGATGCAATAGTCAAATCTCCATTTGCGTCTAATTGAACAGTGATATTCTGGCAAACTGCGCTTGGAGAAATAGTATCGAGAACTGTAACGGTTGAGGCACACGTTGAAATGTTCCCACTGTTATCTTCTGTTCCTGTAAGCGTAACCGTGTTTGGTCCAACGTTAGCACAAGTAAATGAGTCTTGGTCGATTGCCAAAGAAGCGATTCCACAAGCCGCGTTACTTCCTCCATCAACATCGGCAGCTACTATTGAAACGTTGCCCGCGGCATCAAGATAAATCGTAATGTTTTGACAAGAAACCGTTGGAATAATATTGTTTTCTACCGTTACTGTTGCAGTACATGTTGATACGTTTCCGTTAACGTCTGTAACGGTAAGCGTAACGGTACTTGTGCCTTCATCCGAGCAATCAAAGCTCAAACTTGAAGCTCCACCATCTAACGTGATAGAGGCAATTCCGCAGTTATCGTTGCTTCCATTGTCAACATCTATTGTTCCAATTGAGGCGTTTCCAGAAGCGTCTAACTGAATTGTAATATCCTGACAAACCGCATTTGGATTGATGTTGTCTTCCACGGTTACATCCGCGGTACAAGTTGAAACGTTTCCGTTTACATCAGTTACCGTCAACGTCACTGTTTGAACACCAACATCAGAGCAATCAAAACTTAGTGAGCTTGCTCCACCATCTAATGTGATTGAAGCTATTCCACAATTATCGTTCGATCCATTGTCCACATCAGCAGCTACAATGGAAGCATTACCACTGGCATCCAACTGAACAGTAATGTCCTGACATATTGCAGTAGGGTCTTCTACATCCTCTATCGTTACGGTTGATGTACAATTATCTGTATTACCACTTGGGTCAGTGGCCGTAAGTGTGATGGTGTTCACTCCTGTATTCGCACACGTAAATGTCAACGGTGTAGCTGAAAGCGTGACCGAACAGTTGTCATTCGAACCGTTGTCTACATCAGCTGCTACTATGGAGGCATTACCACTGGCATCCAACTGAACTGTGATGTCTTGGCAGATAGCCGTTGGGTCTTCTACATCTTCTATTGTTACGGTTGATGTACAATTATCTGTATTTCCGCTTGGGTCTGTAACCGTGAGTGTGATTGTGTTTGTACCAGCGTTAGCACAAGTAAAACTCAATGGAGTAGCAAAAAGCGATACTGAACAGTTATCATTCGAACCATTGTCCACATCAGCAGCAACTATTGATGCGTTTCCAGACACATCTAATTGAACCGTAATGTCTTGACAAATGGCTGTTGGGTCGACATTATCCTGAATGGTTACCGTACTCGTACAGTTGTCCGTGTTCCCGCTTAGGTCAGTGGCCGTAAGTGTGATGGTGTTGGAACCTGTGTTAGCACAAGTGAACGAAAGTGGTGTTGCTGAAAGTGTTACCGAGCAATTGTCATTCGAGCCGTTGTCTACATCAGCTGCTACTATGGAGGTATTACCACTGGCATCCAACTGTACTGTGATGTTTCTACAGACTGCTGTTGGGTCTACAGTATCTTCAATAGTTACCGTGCTGGTACAGTTGTCCGTGTTCCCGCTTAGGTCAGTGGCCGTAAGTGTGATGGTGTTCACTCCAGTAGTCGCACACGTAAATGTCAACGGTGTAGCTGAAAGGGTTACCGAACAATTGTCGTTCGAGCCATTATCTACATCTGCCGCTACAATGGAAGCGTTTCCAGATGCATCCAACTGAACAGTGATGTCCTGACAAATGGCTGTTGGGTCTTCTACATCCTCAATCGTAACCGTTACATTACAGTTGTCTGAGTTCCCGCTTGGGTCAGTTGCTGTTAGGACAACACTGTTTGTTCCTGCGTTAGCACAGGTAAAAGAAAGTGGCGAAGCAGATAGCGCTACCGAACAGTTATCGTTGCTGCCATTATCTACATCAGCTGCTACTATGGAGGCATTACCAGATGCATCCAACTCTACCGTAATATCCTGACAGATTGCTGTGGGGTCTACATTATCTTCTATGGTTACAGTGCTGGTACAGTTATCCGAGTTGCCACTTGGGTCTGTTACCGTTAGCGTAACCGTATTGGTTCCAACGTTGGAGCAAGTGAAAGAAGTTGGGGTAACTGAAAGTGATACTGAACAGTTGTCGTTGCTACCATTATTAACATCGGATGCTGCAAAGTTTCCATTGCCACTTGCGTCTAACTGAACAGTAATATCCTGACAAATGGTCGTTGGGTCAATATTGTCCTCAATCGTAACTGTGCTCGTGCAGTTATCTGTGTTGCCACTTGGGTCGGTAGCGGTTAGCGTTACCGTGTTGGTGCCAGTGTTAGCACATGTAAATGACGTAGGTGTTGCACTCAGCGTTACCGAACAATTGTCGTTCGAGCCATTATCTACATCTGCCGCTACAATGGAAGCGTTTCCAGATGCATCCAACTGAACAGTGATGTCCTGACAAATGGCTGTTGGGTCTTCCGTGTCCTGAACTGTAACGGTAGATGAACAAGTTGAAGTGTTGCTGTTGTTATCGGTAACAGTAAGAGTAACTGTGTTTGCACCTGCCTCAGCACACGTAAAACTACTTACGTCAATAGCCAGACTTGCTATTCCGCAAGCGTCTGAACTGCCATTATCAACATCTGCAGCCACGATAGATACGTTACCTGAAGCATCCAACTGAACCGTGATATTCTGACAAACAGGTGTTGGGTTCACATCATCAATAACAGTCACAGTTGCATTACAAGTAGAAGTGTTTCCGTTGTTGTCAGTGGCCGTTAACGTAACCGTGTTAGGACCAACATCAGCACAGGTAAAAGCATTTGGCGAAACCGAAAGGGAGCCTATTCCACAAGCATCAGCCGAACCATTATCAATATCAACAGCGACTACGGTAACGTTTCCAGTCGGGTCCAATTGAACTGTAATATTTTGACAAACTGCAGTCGGGTCAACGCTATCTTCAACATCTACATTAGAAGTACAAGTAGAACTGTTTCCATTGTTGTCGGTAACAGTAAGAGTTACTGTATTCGCCCCTACCTCAGAACATGTAAACGATGAAACGTCAATTGCCAGCGAACCGATTCCGCATGCGTCAGAACTTCCATTATTGAAATCGGCTGCAACTATTGATACGTTTCCACTTGCATCCAACTGAACAGTGATGTTCTGACAAACGGCAGTAGGATCTACATTGTCTTCAACCGTTACCGTAGAAGTACAAGTAGCGGTATTTCCATCAGTATCGGTAACGGTAAGAGTAACCGTATTTGCGCCAACATTAGCACAGGTAAAAGACGAAAGATCAATAGCCAAACTTGCTATTCCACAGTTGTCTGAGCTACCGTTATTTACATCTGCCGATGTAATAGTTGCATTACCGGTTGCATCTAACTGCACGGTGATATCCTGACATGTTGCAGTTGGAGGAGTGCTTTCACTCTGTATAATAGTTACGCCATCTGAGTCCGAACACCCGATGTCATCTGTAACCGTTACCGTGTATCCAATGGCAGAAAGGCCAGTTGCAGTGGCCGTTGCCTGACCATCAGACCATAAATAAGTAAACGGACTTACACCGCCCGTAACAGTAACTGTAGCAGTCCCATCGCTTCCTCCTGGACAAGTAACATCTGTGGTTGAAGAGATTGTGGAGGTCAGACTAGAAGGCGGAACAACAGTAACCGTTACATTATCATCCGTATCACAACCAAAAGAGTTAGTACCAGTAACGGTGTAAACTGTAGTTGATAATGGACTTACCGTAATTGACGCAGTTGTTGCACCCGTGCTCCATAAATAAGAATCAGCGCCCGTTGCCGTGAGCGTGGTTGAGGTTCCCTGACAAATCGATACATTATTACCAGCATCTACCGTAGGTATTGGGTTCTCCGTTACCGTGACCATAGCCGTAATTGGATCTAAGCAAATCGAGTTAGACGCATCAAAAACCTCCACCGTAACATTTCCTGCGGTAGCTACTATCGACTGGGTAGTCGCTCCAGTACTCCATTGATACGTATAGGGAGGGTCTCCACCTAATCCTGTGGCAGTGAGCGTAGATCCAGCTTCATCGGCACAATATTCCGCTGGATCAGGACTAATAGATACACTAAGTGTCGGTGCAAAAGTTACCCGAACCGTATCACAACTAAATAATGTAACACACTCAGTGTCCACTTGGCCACATGCCTCTACATCAATAAAAGGCGGTGGGTTTACTGGCGCAGTAACGTTAATCACATCGCAGTTGGACAAACAGTCTAAAAGGAAATTGAAATCTCCATCTGCTCCAGGTGCAACTGTCTGCCATTCTAGAGTAGATATATCAATTCCGGTTGCAACCAGCTCTCCAAAACACCCAGAATTAACCGTAATGTCCGCGTCAACTCGTGGAGCTGGAACAGATGTTAGACTATATGAGTTGAGGTTATTACCTGGCTTGCAGAAGGTAATATTGAAAGGGCCAGTACCCGTTAGACAAACCTGTTGCCCAATATTTGTCTGAGGGCCACAATCAACTTGATAGAACAAGGACCCACCTGGTGTGGCGCCCGATGCAACATCCAATACAATTCCTTCTGCCAATGGGTCAATGGTTACTATGAACTCTACACAATTAGCATCAGGTGGAGTACAGCACTGACCTGCTCTAAATACTTCAGGAGTAACAAAGGAGCTGTCAGGGTTTCCAGTCAGGTCAACAACATACGTTATCGTTCCTCCAGAACAAACCGAAGACTGTGCTCTCGTTTCAAGGTTAAAAATGGTTAGAACCGCAAGCACACAGATGGTCAATCTGATTACCCCATTTAGCACAGAAAAAAGATTTGTAACGGTTTGCTTCATTTACTCTATCGTTCGGAAGTTTAAATACCAACTACCGTAAGGAAGAGCGTTTTACGCCACTTACTCGAAAAGGTTATCTATTATTTATTACCCTTCGACCAACCCACAAATTGAAGCTCCTAATACAGTGTAAAAATTAAATTTTGCATACCGTTTATCGGGAGAATCGAGTCGTTTATCCATAATAGACCGCGCAAATTTGAAGCTATTATGACTAGGGCTTTTCTAGAAGTCGTCAAACGGACGAGCGAGGTCTGATGAGATTCCGAAGAAGAAGTACAATTCTTCGTTGCGATGCAGTGCAGACTGCTCAACTCGCGTGGTAAGGCCACCAATCAGTCGAAGATCCCACGTAGCATTAAGCATGTATTCGGCTCTTAACTGCCATGTAAAAAGTTTGGTGTCTAAACCCTGAATCATTTCGTGCCCATACTCTCCATCTCTCTGAAGATAAGATTGGTAGATATCGCCACCATAGCTTGTTGCGTTTGTATCCAACCCGTAGTTGGCATAGGTAAACTTTCCTTCAATAAGCCAATTATCCTTTCTATAGCGCAACACATTCACAGACTCCATAAAATTAGCACCGCGCGGATGTGCTAAAGATTGATTATTGTGGCCATAATTCTGTTCTATAGTTACGTGTGTGTAGGTAAACGGACGCACCCAATTAAACTCAAACTGGTAGTAAAGATTCTTTATCCAAAATAGGTTCCAACCCTTAATACCTACTTGAAAACCTTGTTTGTTTCCCCAAAATCCTTTAGGAACATTCGTGTCATTCCGAGCAGTAATGTTCTTAAAAACCTCATTAGAGAGGAACTCATCCAAAATTATCTGTCCATATAAATGGTTGTTTTTTCCAATTCGGTAACGGAAATCAAAACCAAGTAAAACATTGTCTGGCGAGTTGACCGAGAATTCTACTGGTCGGTAAAAAATGATTGGATTGAGGTAATTCAATTCAAAACCACGGACCCCAGTAGAATCTCCGCCTTGCCAGATAATGCTTTCAAAAAAACCAACATTAAACCGCTTGGCAATGTTTAGAGAGAGGTAATGAAACGTGCCCATCTTTGAATAAGCCCCGGGAGTTGGATCGTTAAAACGTGCCCAAATATTTACGTAGCGCAATTTCCAAATTCGGGTATCCAATTTCAAGAATGCATATTGGTCAGCATTATCAGAAAGAAAAAGCGAGCGATGTCCGTTACCTATAAACAGCTTATCGTACCCAGCCTGTACATTAAAATGAATAGATGGCGAATATGACAAGAAACCGCTTGGATCGAAGAATCGTTTAAAATAGCCGTTGCCAAAAGTCTTGCCCTGCCCTGGGTTTACGTTTCGCCTTTCCATAAACTCGCCAACATGTTGTACTGGGCTGAATGCACCTCCGCGAAGCGAGAAATGACCTACGAAATTCTTACCGAGCAACACATCACCTCTAACGCCTGCAATTAACTCAGAGGTAAAACCTGATTTGGTTCCGTAGCGAGCCACGGTCTGAAATATTGGATCTATCTCAATTCCAAACCACTTTTTCTTGTAATCAAAAAAATGTCCTTCCGAAAAAGAATGCAGCCGAGACTCTTCTGTCCGCACAAACGATTTCAAAGTTTCATCCCTTGCATCTAAGAATTTACCTCTAAAAACAAGCGGACGAATATTCAAATGCATGTCGTACATGCCGCTTCCCATTGGCTCTTCCTGTAAAAAGGTTTCCAACAATGGCGAGTGTCCGACAACTATTCGTTGTGTGAACGCTTGCATCGGAAGCCACATCAGACCAATGACCAAAATCGCTATTTGAGCCCCTCTAAAAATCATGGTAGAGGTTTCTTAAAACGGTTCGCATTCCGAAGAAGACATGAATATTCTGCTCTTTTCCTAGATTGCTCTTAGACACACGATGATTCAGTCCGAGAATAATTTGAAGACTGGACGCTCGGTTTACCACGTAGGCAATTTCCAAATTCTGATAGGTAAGACTGGTTTTTACACCTTGGCCAATGGTGTTTCCGTAAGAATCGACTCCACGAGCGGCATCCGTATCAGATAGATAAACATCATTACCATAGTTGACACCGACAGAATCGCGGCCAACGGAAGCAACGCTGATACGATAACTAAATCGCAAATCGCGCCAGCGATAGCCTAATTCACCCACAAATTCGTGAAAATTTGCTCCCAGCGGATGCGCCAACGGTTGGTTGTAATGCGTGTAACTTGTAAGCGATGAGTTGGTTGTGTAAGTGTAAGGTCGAGCTCCATTGTACTCCAACCTTCCATAAAGTTTCTTTATCCCAAATGGGTCAAATACTTTAAATCCAATCTGCCATCCCAATTTCTGACCTAAATAACCACCTTGGCCAAGTTTGGTAAAATCGAGTTCATCAATGGCCAATTGACCATAAAACGCAGCTCCATCAAACGGAACATATTTTAGATTTATTCCCGCCAGCGCATTATTTCCAGAACCATCATAAGCGTACTGCACCGAACGAAAAAGTGTGACTGGATTGAAAAAGTTCCAATTGAATCCTGCATTTCCAACACTATCACTTTTAAACACAACTCCTTCAAACAATCCAACTTGAACGCGCTTTCCAATATTTACGCTCAGGTAGTGAAACGAAGCCCATTTCTTTTTAAAGCCTGATTCAAAGGTTGTAGAAATACGCGTGTCCTGTAGTTGCGTAAAAATGAAATCGTACTGAAACTTACAGAGGTTTGTACTCACTTTTAGATATGGGTAATTATAACCGGCATCTGATAGTAGCATGGAGCGATACCCCTCCCCCACAAACATTTTATCGTGGGCAATTTGAAGGTTAAGAGCCTTAATTGGCGAATACGAAACATGCCCTGATGCAATAGAAAAATCGTAGCCTTTAACCTTCACTCCAAGAAAGCGATACAGTCCGTTATCGAATTGAAAATCCTTAATACGCCCCTCACCCGGAACAACCTGATACTTATCTATCCAAGTATTTAAGTACGGCAAATAAGTTGCCTGATTCTCCCAAAAAGAAGTGCTGAACGAAACTGTTTTACCAATGCTTCCTCTGAAGGTTATTCCCTTGGTGTTAACTGTAAGTCTTTCCTTAGATACTGCATCTAAACCTAATTCTAGATTTAAGACAGGATCAACATAAAACTGGTATTTGGCAGAATCAACCTGCAGCAAGCTTTGCCTAAAGAGCTTTCTTCCGACCAGAGTTCTAGAAAACTTGCTCTTGTGATGATTGACCCATCTAATTGAATCAAACGGAATAGAACCGTTCAACTGTTTAACCCGATAAGGCTTTAACCCAGAATGAAATTCGGTTCCCTTTACGTGCAGCCCTCCTTCAAACTCGGCATACTGCGTATGATTGAACGGATGGTTATATTGCTCTTGGGCGAAGCCCTGAACAGCAAGCAGAACGAGTATGAAGATTGCAAAAAAATGTCCCAAGCGCATGGTTGTGGCTTGGGACAAAGTTATCACTTCGTATGGTTAGGCAACGGCTTATCAGTGAAGAGTAAAACGGATGGGAATCGTAAACTCAACAGGCACAGCTTTCCCGCGTTGCATTCCGGGCTGATAACCATTAAGGGTTTTCACCACTCGCACCGCCTCATCATCTAAACTTGGATGAACGCCTCTTGCTATTTCGACCTTCGTGACATTTCCATGTTTATCTACAACATAGGTTACGTACACTACCCCTGTTATGTTATTTTCTCTGGCCAAACGTGGGTACTCGGTATGTCCAGCCAAATACTTCAATAGCGCTAAGTCTCCGCCTGGATATGAAGGCATGTTTTCAACAATTACGAAAGGAGTCATTTCGCCCGACTCTTCTGATTCCTCTGGCTTAAGATCACCGGGAGTCAAATCTTCTGGAAGCTCTGGAATAAACAGCTCCGTTTCTTTCGCTTCTACAAGCGTTTCATTGGGAACAATCTTAATCTCAGGCGTTTTCCGTTTTGGTTCTAAATCAGGGAGTTTAGGCTTCTCAACCGTTTTTTCTGGAGGAGGAAGTGTTATTATTTCGCCTTGCGGTGCATCCGGAATTTCCCTATCTCCAATAGAAATAACTGGGATTTCGTATGGTATTCTCCACTCAAACGATACGAGGGTTACAGACAAGGCAAACACGAGACCAGCCGCGAAGAACAGAGGTCTTTTTTTTTCCAATGGCGCTTTTGAAGTTTTCATTTTCAACAGATTTTAAGGTTAAGTAAGCTTGAACCATTGGCATTTCGCTTTTTTTTCAAACGAGGGTTGTTACGAGATATTGCGCACAAAAAAATCCCGACCAGCTAATGCTAATCGGGATTCCCTTTCAAATATTGTTGTGATTTAGTTCAGAACAAACCGAATTGGAATGGTAAACTGAACTGGTACCGGTTTTCCACGTTGCTTACCAGGCTTGTAACCTTTAAGTCCTCTTACAACACGGGCAGCTTCTTTATCCAAAAATGGATCTGCACCACGTACAACTTTTACATCCTTAACAGAACCATCTTTGTCTACAATGTAACTCACATAAACAACACCAGTAATACCGTTTTCTTTGGCAATTGGCGGATACTCAACGTTTTCACCAATGTATTTCAGAAGCGCTGCGTCTCCACCTGGAAATGATGGCATGTCTTCAACAATGGTAAAAAAATCAGGTTCGTTTGATTCTTCTTCAACCACTTCAACTTCTTCGATGATGGTTTCCTGATCGGCTTCCACATCCATAATCTCTACTTCATCCTCAATCTCCACATCATCTTCAACAATCTCAATTTCTGGAGCTGGCGGTGGCGGTGGCGGTGGCGGTGGCGGCTTAATTTCTTGCTCTGTAATTGGTATGATTTCCTCTTCCAAGTCGTCAAGTACCAACTTACCAAGATCGGAAGCACTTCTATCGTACGTCTTCCACTCAAAAGCAGTTAACACAACGGCCAGCGCAACAACATAACCCGCAACAAGAAACAGTGAACGTTTCTTCTCTAAGTCAACTTCTGGATTTTTCTTAATCTCCATATCCTATTTATTATCGGTGGTAAATTTAAAATTATTGAGACAATCTCAACAATCCTCTATCAAACGTTTTGATGCTTTTGTAATTAAGATTCCATAAAACGGTTTAACTTTTCCAAAATTGTGTCGCGCCATGAGCATTCAACTACAATGTTTCAGCTCATGCAAATCAACCTGCAATCACATACCTTCGTAGCGTGTTAGCGCAAGTAAAGACCTTATTTCTAAAGGAATTCACGCTCGAATGGCGGAATCGTTATGCGCTAAACGGCATCTTGCTCTATGTAATAAGCACTGTTTTTGTTTGCTATCTCAGCTTTAGAAATGTTGTTTCTGTTCCGGTTTGGAACGCGCTATTTTGGATTATCATGTTATTTGCTTCGATTAATGCCGTTGGTCGGTCATTTATTCAAGAGCGCAAGGGGCGCCTGCTGTACTATTACAGCATTGCTTCTCCGCAGGCATTTTTGCTTGCTAAGATGGCATACAATTCGCTGCTAATGCTGGTCATTACCTTCTTGGCGTATGCCATTTATGGCGGAATGGTTGGAGATTTAGTCCAAGACCATTTTATGTTTTCAATGGCATTAGTGCTGGGAAGCACCGGTTTCTCGCTCATTCTCACTCTTATGTCTGCCATTGCATCCAAAACAGAGAACAATATGAGCTTGATGGCAATCCTGAGTTTTCCAGTACAATTACCGTTCTTAATAACACTCATCAAACTATCTAAAAACGCAGTTGATGGGTTAGACCCAAGTGTCAGCTACGGACTAATTACAGTTTTAGCACTCATCATTGTGATTGTTCTCACCCTAAGCTATATACTATTTCCCTACCTTTGGCGCGATTAAAAATGAACGGTTAATCACCTTCAAATCACTCAAGTATCGATGCTTAAAATCGGAGAAACATCAACACAGATTTTGGGGCTTGCCTGGTGGAAGTGGATTGCCATTATTTTGGTTCTTTTTTCACTTACCGCAGGAATGATTTTAGACGTTCCGAAATTGCCTATTCTACACGAAACCATTCGAAACCTCTACTACCACGTTACGCAATGGTTCGGGATGATGATTATTCTCACTGCATCATTGGTTTATAGCATCATTCATCTCGCTAAAGGCGACAGGCGTTCAGATATTATTGCTTCGGAAGGAGTTAATGTGGCTCTTTTTATGGGCGTGCTCGGATTGCTTACTGGAATGCTTTGGGCCAAGAATACATGGGGAACATATTGGACTGGTGATGCAAAACTGAATGGTGTTGCCATGGGAATGTTAGTCTACTTGGCTTACACTGTGCTTAGGGGAAGTATGGATGAGGAACAAAAACGCGGACGTGTTGCGGCTGTTTACAACATCTTCGCATACGTCATGTTTATGGTTTTCATCATGGTGCTACCAAGAATGACAGACAGTTTGCATCCCGGAAATGGTGGCAATCCTGGTTTTGGTGGTTACGATTTGAATAGCAACATGAGAATAGTTTTTTATCCTGCAATTATTGGCTGGACTCTTTTGGGCGTTTGGTTAATTAACCTTCGGGTTAGGATGAAATCAATGGAAGAAAATAGATTAACGAAGTCACATCAATGAAACGACTGCTGAACCTACTTGTGCTTTTGGTAATGCCAATTTTCACTTTCGCAAGCGATGTTGAAATGGCAGATGTACTACACGAAAACGGGAAAATATACGTGGTTGTAGGGGTTATAGCGATCATTTTCATTGGTATCGTTGTTTACCTGATAACCATTGACAGAAGGTTATCCAAGATTGAGAAAGAGGAGAAATGAAAAAGATACACATTCTAGCCATTATAGTGATTGCTTTGGCGATTGGCGCCATCATGACCACCGTTTCTGATAGCAGTACGTATTCCAACTTTGGGGAAGCCATTGAAAATCCAGGAAAAGAATATCATGTTGTTGGTCAGCTAGATAAAGATGGCGAATTAACGTACAATCCAGAGGTTGACGCTAACCTGTTTGCCTTCAATATGATTGATAATAACGGTGATAATCATCGAGTTCATTTTGCTGGTTCTAAACCGCAAGACTTCGAACGTTCAGAACAAATTGTATTGGTTGGCAAGTACGAAAACGAAACATTTCAAGCATCGAAAATTCTTATGAAGTGCCCATCTAAGTACAACGAAGGGCAAACAGACGAGATGCAGGAATTCACCGCTGAAACGGCTACTTCTTAATGGATATCAATTATATTGGAGAGCATCTTTGGGCTGGGCGTCTGGGCCAAATCAGCATTATTATCGCATTTGTTTCTGCCCTAGTAGCGGCTATTAGTTATGCCTTTGCTTCTAGGAATGATGCCGCTTTCAATGATTGGAAGTTGCTTTCGCGCAGCGCATTTAGTCTGCATATCATTTCCGTTTTCAGCGTAATCGGAACGCTGCTTTACATGCTGTACAACGGCATGTTCGAATACCATTATATATGGCAGCATTCAAATTCGGAAATGCCAATGCGCTACATTATGTCTAGTTTTTGGGAAGGCCAAGAAGGTAGCTTCCTGCTTTGGCTTTTTTGGCATGCCGTGCTTGGAGCAATACTAATGAAGACGTCCAAAACATGGGAAGCACCTGTTATGTCCGTGTTTGCCATGGTTCAGATGTTCTTGGTCTCTATGGTTTTAGGCATCAATCTGGGCGATGTAATTCGTATTGGAAGCACACCATTTCTTTTGCTTCGCGAACATCCCGAATTCATGAATTTGCCGTTTCTACAGAACGCAGGTTACTTAGATAGACTTGACGGACGAGGACTTAATCCACTGCTGCAGAACTATTGGATGACAATTCATCCACCAACACTTTTCCTTGGGTTCGCCTCCACTCTTGTTCCTTTTGCTTTCGCCATAGCAGGTCTTTGGAAAAAGAAATACACCGAGTGGATGAAGCCAGCTTTGCCTTGGACCTACTTCGGAGTAATGATACTCGGAACAGGAATTTTAATGGGTGGTGCTTGGGCTTATGAAGCGTTGAGTTTCGGAGGTTTCTGGGCTTGGGACCCGGTGGAAAACTCGAGTCTTGTTCCGTGGATTACTTTGGTTGGAGCGGCTCATGTAATGGTTATTCAGAAAAATCGTGGTCAATCGCTCATTATGACTTTCGTCCTCACCACCTCTACATTCATCCTCATTCTCTATTCAACCTTCCTTACACGAAGCGGAATTTTAGGAGACACATCCGTTCATGCTTTTACCGATTTGGGAATGTCTGGGCAATTATTGGTTTACTTGCTCTCGTTCCTGTTCCTTGCCATAGGATTGCTTATTTACAATTGGAAAGACATTCCGAAATCGGAAGATGAAGACAGCCTTTATTCACGTGAGTTTTGGATGTTTATTGGTGCTTTGGTGTTGGTTATTTCATCGTTCCAAATCATGTTCACCACTTCTATTCCTGTTTGGAATAAACTCTTGGGAACCAACCTTGCGCCACCACTAGATCCGATTGCGCATTACAACAGTTTTCAAATACCGCTGGCCATTATGTTGGCTATTCTTATTGCGGTAACGCAGTATTTCAAATACAAAAAAACCGATCCGCAGCAGATTACAAAGGGCTTAACAGTTCCGTTCATTCTATCCTTAGTTGGCACAGCAGCTATTGGCTATGCCATGCACTACAGCAGCTTGATGTATCTGGCAATGCTATTCACCACATTGTTCTTGATTTTCGCCAACGCATATTACTGGTTAAAAATCCTGAAAGGAAAGATGAAAATTGCAGGTGCATCAGTAGCTCACATCGGATTTGGGATGATACTACTTGGGGCATTTTTGAGTACATCTAAAACACAAGTCATTTCCATGAATACCTCTAGAACTGATGTAGAAAGCCTTGGTTCGGATGGGGACTTCAGTAACCGCGACAACATCCTGATGATGAAGGGAGATACGTTGCGAATGGCGGATTACTTCGTGACCTATGTAGGAAAGAAAAAGGAAGGTGTGAACGTTTTCTATCAGGTGGATTATCTCACCAAAACAGACAACACGTATAACCTAGAATTCTCGCTCTACCCACGCGTACAGACCAACCCAAGAATGGGGAATGTTGCTGAGCCAGACACGAAGCATTTCTTACACAAAGACATCTATAGTTTTGTAACTTATGCTGAAGTTGAGACTGAGGAAGCGAAGAATGAACCGGAGGAATACAAGAACACTTCTACCCAAACAGTTGCCGCTGGAGATACTCTTTTTGCAGGAACAGCTATTGTCGTTTTCAATGGTTTTGAACGGAATATAGATTCAACCCTATACGAAATTGAGGGAGGCGACATTGCTGTAGCGGCAAACCTTACAGCTATTGATATTTCGGGAAAGAAATATGATGTTAACCCGATTTACGTAATCCGAGATAGAATGGCTATTCCTATACCGGGCCAGCTGGAAGAACTTGGACTTCGTTTTGTAGTAAACAAGGTTATTCCTGAAACAGGAAAAGCAGAAATTGCTGTTTATGAGAAGCCAGACAACTACCGCGAATTCATCGTAATGCAAGCCATGATTTTCCCTTGGATAAACATCCTCTGGGCTGGCTGTTTGGTAATGGTTATCGGAACGGTCTTGGCGATTAGGAGAAGGTTGAAAACGGCTTAACTTCGTTTTCAATGCCACTAGAACCAAAAAACGTTGTCCTAATTGGCGCTGGCCATATGGCCCATCATTTGGGCAAGGCGCTAAAGCGTTCGAACAATAAACTTCTAAAAATCATCAATCGCTCTTCGGAAAATGGTCAGCGCTTGGCGTTTGAGTTAGGCTGCCAATTCTCAACGGATTTCGATAGCATTCCTGAAGAAACGGACGTAGTAATAATTGCAGTTAAAGATGACGCTGTAAAGTTAGTTTCGGATCAAATTGACTGCCCTGGAACAATTGTGGCGCATACTTCTGGTAGTGTCCCGATGTCGGCCTTAGAGAATAGCTCAGATAAGATTGGCGTATTCTATCCGCTGCAAACAATGCATCGCGAGGTTGAAGTGAACATGAAAGAAGTTCCTTTTTGCATTGAGGGAAACTCGAAATGGAACGAAGGAGTGCTGCTTGAATTGGCTCGTTCGCTAAGTGAAAACGTTCAGGTTTTGAACTCTGAGCAGCGAAAGATTTCCCACATAGCAGCTGTGTTTGCATGCAATTTCACCAATCATTTTTATGCGCTCTCAGAAGAGATTCTGGAAAAGAATGGAATGAGTTTGGATATCCTTAAACCACTCATCAAAAAGACGGCTGCTAACATTCTTACCGACCACCCGAAGACATTACAAACCGGCCCAGCCAAACGAAATGACACTAAGGTGATGCAAGAGCATTTAGAATTGCTCTCTCCCGAGTTGAAGAAGTTGTATCAGGACGTGAGTGAGAGCATCATTAAGATGCACCTGAAGTAAAACGGAAACGTTGGTTTATTATCCGTGGTATTTCGTCAATCAAGCTTCCCTTTCTTAGACCTGAAATCCATTCCTAAGCAGGCAATGCTTAGTCCCACTATAAGCAGGAAACCTTCCATAGGTTTCAGGATATGAAACGTTGAACCAATGGTAGGATGCACGTACCAGAACTCACGTAATTCGGGTAATTTGTTTAGCACCAGCCATGTATTCTCGCAGCTATCAATCGAGTAAGGAACAAGAAAACAACTATACATCAATGCTGCTGTCGCGAAAGAGGCAGTCGCCAAAAACCATACCTCTAAGCGCATGTAAATCGGTTGATGTTTCAGGCTTGATTTTGCTCCAAGCATTCCGATTCCAGAAATTAAAAGCGATGCTCCCAATAAATCCAACACAATATCATTAAGCTCAAAATGCATCACATAATGTGGAAATAGAATCACATACTGATACCACTCATCAAGCAGCATTAGGGGTAATCCAAGAACAACGGCACCGCCAAACCTACCCACCAATGGGAATAGTAGCAGCCCAAGGACTCCATACATGATTGCATGAATGAACTCAATATTCATTTCGGTAAGCACAAAGAAATGAGCAACGAGTAAAAACAGCGTGGCCCCAAAAAAACCTGCAAAACGTAATTCCAATTGTTCGTTTCGCACAACCCTAACTACTGTTCCAACTAGTAGCATACCAAGAAGAGCTATCGCGCCAGCAACAACCCTTTCGTAAATCGCCAGCGATAAGGTATTCATTATCATCACCGATAAGTCGACAAAAATATCGTGGGCAAGAAGAAGAAAAGCAGCATAGACGCAAACAAGAATTAGGTTGACTATTCTGTGTTTTTCAAGCCAATATATTGCTCCTAGAATCATCTATTCAAAAGTTTGATGAGAGCTAGAGCTAATCTATCCAACTCATCTAAAGAAGTGTACAAATGAGGGCTAATTCTTATTCCGTTCAAACCATTCCAATCAACTACGCCCACGTGCAAACCATCTGTATCAAATAGGAAATCTGCAATTTCTTGTGCCTTTAAGCCATCGATAGAAAAAGTGGCCATAGCACCGCTGAAATCGGATTTAAGTGAAGTATGGAATTTAAACCCTTTCAATGTTTTCACCTGTTCCGCCCAATGGTTTTTTAGGTAATTGAACCGATTATTAATCGTATCCAGACCTATATTCTGATGAAAAGTGATCGCATCCAAAACCGCCATCTCCGCAGGAAATGAGCGCGTACCTAGAAGTTCGAGCTTTCGGATATCACCACTTTTTGGTTCCCAAGATGAAAGCAACGGCCAAACGCTTGAAATCTTATTCTTTTTAATTGCCAGCGCACCTGTTCCGAAGGGTGCCCCCAACCATTTATGCAGGGAAGTTGCCATATAGTCGCATCCAATTTCTTTGAAAGAAAACGGAATATGAGCCAAACTATGAGCCGCATCTACAATCACTTCGCAGCCAAGGCCCTGCGCCATTTTGGTTATCTCTTTTACTGGCATTATCTGCCCTGTCCAATTAATGACATGCGTAAGATGTACCACTTTAGTGTTTGATGTAATAACCTTTCGATACAAATCAACAACCTCGTTATTATCTTCAATTGGTAACGGAAGTTGTACTTGCCTTAGCACAATTCCGTCTCGTTCAGAACGCTGTTTCCATTGGTTGAGCATAAAAGGATAATCAAAGTCTGAAACAACTACTTCATCTCCAGCTTCCAGCTGGATACCAAAAATCACAGTCCCAAGCCCCTCCGTTGTGTTCCGGTTAATGGCTAGTTCTTCCTTATCGCAGTGCAGCAAGTTCGCAAGTTCAGCTCGTAGCTTTTCTCGCTTTCCATCCACATCTCTCCACATAAAATGCGATGGAGCAGCATTGCTTTCTTCATACATTTTAATGTGAGACTGCTGAACCACAATTGACTGAGGTCCAACAGCTCCATTGTTCAAATTCACGACTTCGGGATTTACACTAAACTGCTGCCGAACGTTCGCCCAAAAAACTTCATTTGTAGTAAGGCCGCTAGACTCACTAGGAATCAACAACGGACGAGCTACAACTTCAGACACGCTAGAAAGAAGTGGTAGACTTGCTGACGCAAGTAACGACTGCTTCAAAAACTCTTTGCGTGTAAGATTAGGCATTGAGTAAAATTAACTGTACAAATGAAAAAGGCTTCTCACATTGAGAAGCCTTTTCTGGTCTGAGGCCAAAGGCACAAAAGTCGAACCTTTGGGAATCACTTTTTGAACTCAAATCGATGCTTTACCAAACAAAACCATTACAATTTTGATTGATTATCGTGAGCCCCGTTACTTAACCTTTACAAACCGATAAGCATTTCCAAATGTTGGGTTAATAGCAAAGTTTCCATCCTTATCAATCCATCCAAATAGGCCGGCCTTTTTAACCAAAGCCATACCGTAGTGATAATCCTTAGCATTTTCGAATTGTGGATTAACAACGAATTTCCCATCTAGGTCGATATATCCCCATTCTTTTCCTTGCCTCACGGCAGCAATTTTTTCTGAGAAACTCAATGTATCGAGAAATTGTGGATTAATTGTAAACTTTCCTGTCTTATCAATAAAACCCCACTCTTTACCGCTTTTTACCGCGGCAGTTCCATTGTCAAAATCTTTGGCTTGCGGAAATTGAGGGTTAATTACAAACTTTCCTTCTCTGTTAATAAACCCCCATAACTTTCCTTTTCTCACTTTAGCGTACCCATCTCGGAAATTACCTGCATCATCAAACTGCGGATTAATTTCATACTTACCCTCCTTGATAATATAACCCCATCTTCCGTTCACTCTAACTCGCGCTATTCCATCATTAAAGGGCTCTGCTCTTTCAAACTGTGGATTTATTATGTAGTTCCCATTCTTGTTAATGTAACCCCATTCCTTATTTGCACGAACATGTACAAGACCCTCTGAAAAATCATAAGCGTTTTCATATTGAGGGTTAATTACATAATTCCCCTCTTTATCGATAAAACCCCACAGTTTTTCTTTCTTTATAGAGGCTAATCCTTCACTAAAATTGTTTGCATCATTAAATTGAGGATTGACGATAAAGCTCCCGTTCTTGTCAATAAACCCCCAAAGACCATCTGATTTAACAGATGCTAAACCTTCACTAAAGTTATTAACGTGCTCAAATTGTGGATTAATAAACCAACTTCCATCCTTCTGAATATACCCCCATTCTTTTGACTGACGCGCGCGGGCTAGGTACTCCTGTGAAAAAGCCGTGTGGGCTAACAAAATCGCTAAAATAATTGCACTTATTCTTTTCATCTTCATTAATTATTTGGTTAAAAAACACACTTATCCGTATAAGCAATTTTGAGAATAAATTCTTCGCAAAACACTAACCTAAGTCATCTGTATACATGATAAATACCATCTCTGGCAGTCCTAGCAATCATCCATAGTTTTCAGACACCAAACTTTGTGTTTCGGTCGCATCAGTCATTTTTGAAATTTTCATGTTGTCCTGTTCCGCTTGTTGCAACCAACCGGGCATATGCCGAACCAGCTTTGAATCGAAATGAGCGGTAGAGCAATCATTAGCTCTGAGCGTACTGGAATAAAGGCTTTCTCAACCCAAGGGGTTTAATCCTTTAAAGCTGGTCTCGTTTACGCTTTTGAATAGTCCAAGACTAACGTGTACAACGCTTTTTAAAGCTACCTTTCTTCAACATGTAAACTCGGACTACCCAATGGATCTGCCACAATTCTAGAAGATATCACTCGAAAATTAACCTTACATAGTCTTAAGAAACCCTTCCGCTTTTTGAAGCAGGCGCTCTTTACGCTCAGCATTCATTTTATCAAGAGTTCTTACCATCATGTTCAATCGAGGATTCTTGCTAAAGAAGTCTCGGTTAACTTGAATAAACCGCCAAAACAAGCCGTCCCAAATCTCGTTCCATTCACCTTTCTGGTAATCACTCATTTTCATAACATAGTTAGAACCACTTATGTATGGTTTGGTGGCAAATAATCCGCCATCAGCAAACTGGCTCATTCCGTACACATTCGGAACCATTACCCAATCGTATGCATCTATAAATAACTCCATAAACCACGCGTAAACTTCATCTGGAGCAAACTCGCACAGGAGCATGAAATTTCCGAGAATCATTAAACGCTCAATGTGGTGACAATAGCCGGTTTCATTCACTTTTCGAATGGTCTCATCGATTGGAATAACTCCCGTTGTTCCATCATAAAAAGAACAGGGAATTTTACGTTTGAACCCCCAAAAGTTGGTAGTACGAGATTGAACACCTTTGCACTCATACATTCCGCGAATAAACTCTCGCCAACCTATAATTTGCCGAACAAAACCTTCCAATGAATTGATAGGAACGTTGTGTTTTCCTGCGTATTCAATGGCTGCACTTACAACTTCTAATGGCTGCAATAGACCAACATTCATCATTGGGGTAAGCACACTATGGTTCAGAATAGACGCATCCTTCACTATCGCATCTTCATAGTCTCCAAATTGATGGAATCTTGTTTCAAAAAACTGTTGCAGCCAAACGTTGGATTGGTGTTTCTTGTATGGATATAATGGTTCATCACTTACCTGACCGTAATTTTCTGAGAAGTTCTCTTCTACATACGTTTTAGCCTCAATCCAGTATTTATCAGCTTTAGGAAATGCAATCTTAGGCGGTTTTTCGTCCTTCGGATATGGTTTCCGATTGTCTACATCAAACGTCCATTTACCACCTGTGGGTAAATTCGGACCATCCATTAAAATGTCTCGTTGCTTGCGCTGCTGTTTGTAAAATGAGGTTTGAAAAAACGATTTCTTATCGGTCCGAAAGAAACCAGCTAAGTCCTTTGAGCTATTAATAAAAAGAGGTGATTCGTATTCAACGAGAGCAATTTCGAGCTCATCGCATTTCCCTTTGACCCGCTTAAACAACCAATCATCTGTAGGGTTGATGACGTGGATTTTCTTAAGTCCACCTCTGGCTAATTCTTGTAATAACACACGAACATCTGAACGCGCGTCTTTCGACTCTATGTAATCAACTTCCAGTCCCGCACTCTCCAAAAAAGCTTGATGCGCTTTCATGGATGCTCGATGAAATGCGAGCTTCTGCTTATGGAATTTGTATTGCTTGAAGAATAAAAACTCCTCAACCAAAAACACAGGCAAACCTAAATCTAGCGTTTCGTGTTTTTCAAAAAGTTGGTGCGGAAATAACAGTACGATTTCATTCATGAGTTTCTCGGTTTCGTCTGCAACGCTCGCTACAGTATTTTACGTTTTCCCAGTCTCGTTCCCATTTCTTTCTCCAACTAAATGGTTTGGCGCATACCAAACATATCTTGGTGGGAAGGTTAGATTTCTTCTTCACTTATCAGTCTTTCTTCTCACGTGTCTACTTAAAATGCGCTGCTTTTCTTTTTTGACCAGTTCATTCTTTCGGTGTCCCCAGATTTTCGCCCGCGCAATCTTGCCGCTTTTTTCAAGATTAACAAGAGGCTTGGGGTAATCAAGTTGTAAAGCACCGAATGCCTTGTCCATTTCCGTCATCTTCCACGGTTCGTGAATGAATTCCGCTGGTACATCCTGTAGCTCAGGAACCCATTTTCTGATGAAAACACCATCTGGATCGTGGTCTTTAGATTGCTTTACTGGATTATACATTCTCACCGTATTGATACCTGTTGTGCCTGCTTGCATCTGAAATTGCGGGTAATGAATGCCAGGCTCATAATCGAGAAACTGCTTCGCGAGATGATAAACGCCTGTTCTCCAATCTTGATCAATATGATGGCACAGAAACGAGACCACCATGGCGCGCATTCGGAAGTTAATCCAGCCCGTTTCAGCCACGCATCGCATGCAGGCATCTACTAACGGATAACCAGTCTTCCCTTCTTTCCATGCTTGGACAGAATCAGGTTTTTCGGGTCGTTCTAGCAACTCGTAACCACGATTGATACATAGCGTTTCATACTCGCATTCTACTTCAAACTTTTGGATGAAATGACAATGCCATTTTAGTCGCGTGAGAATACCGTGAAAACCTTTTCTGTCTGACTCTACGATGAATTGCACCGCTTGCTTAATGCTGATATTACCCCAAGCCAAATACGGTGAAATACGTCCGCAAGATGTGCGGCTTTCGGTTGGTTTGCTAATGTGACGATTGTAGCTCTTTCCTCTTCCGTTCACAAACGATTTCAAATATCGCCAGGCGTTGGTTTCTCCCGCGGGCTGAAATTGTGCTGGATATTCTTGAAGTTGCTTTTCCAGTTCAGCATCAATAGGAAATGGGTTTTCAAATGGCTCCAATTTGTTTTTCGAGAATTGATTCTGAATTTGTGGTTGATTGATAGTCACGTACCATTGTTTGTCCCAACCATCTCGGTTTTTGATGCCGCGCACCACGCCATTAACCTGAAATTCCTTCCAATCCGCACCGTTTCCGCTCAGCAATTCTGCAACTGCTTTATCACGATTCCAAGTGAGCTGAACGCCACTTTCTTGGTAGCTGAAAACGTTTTTGACTTCGTGATTAGCGAGTAAATGTTTGAAAACCTGAACCGCATTAGCATGGAAAATATTAGCTCCGCGATAGAACGGTTTCAATCGTTGATTAAAATCCAATAATGAATGGTATTGGAACTGTAAATGCCGGATTGAAGTGTCTGGATGCGTTATCAAATCTGGTTCGAAAAGGAAGATGATGCGATATGGAATTCCAGCATCTTCAGCAGCTTGCAACGGTGCGTGATCCTGCGTTCGGATATCGCGCTTCAGCCATACGATATTTATCTGCTGCTTCACCAAGACTTCATTTCCTTTTTGCACTTCTTCCAGAAACCGAAAAACGATCGGTAATAACCTGTTACCGAATACATCCAATCGCGTGGCTCCTCTGTGCCCTCGTAATTACGGTTAAGCGGATGTTCTTTAAAAATTACCGGAGATGGTCCGATTGCCTTCTTCAGCTCATCAAACTGACCAACAAAAACCTGAATTCCTGCAATGTTCTTCGCTAGATTCAGTGTGAAATCAATGCCGTTTTTAGAAACTGGGTATTGCTGAAAAACGGAAGGTTCGAGCAGTAGAATTCTGTTGGCTTTCTCATTTCCATGCCAATTTGGGTCGAGGTTATAGTAGTTGTAAAGTAAGGTTGGTAAAGCCTCGTTAATATGGAGGTTATCAGAAGTTGGAAGTTCCGTTTTAAGTGTGAGTGTTTGGGTTTCCATTAAAGTCGCTGGAACATCCATCGATGTAAGAGCCGAATACGGAACATCAAGAAAAGTTTCCGTTTGTGACGAGTTGAAATACTTGTTGATGTTCTCTTGATTTGCAACGTATTTTTTGTTGGCATTTGAGCCTGCAACCCACTGCCAGCTCAGGGCATTGCTTGCCCAATCTCCATCCAAAAGGTGATAGTACATCCACCTTGCTGGCTCTCGCCAATGGCTTTTAGCTATGTTGCATGCCAGCACTGCTAAGTACATACGCATGTGGTTGTGCACGTAGCCTGTATCGTAAAGCTCAGTTATGCCTTTATCAATAGCTTCAATTCCAGTTTGCGCAACTACAATTGCCTGCGGAATTTGCTGATTTTCCGTGTCGGGTTGTGGGTGACGAAGATCTTGATTGATAGCATCGCCTTTTACAATCCATACCTGCTGCCAGTAATCTCGCCATGCCAACTCTTGAATAAACTTTTCAATTGCAGGTAGCGGCAAGCCTCTGGCAAGAATATTTTCCGTTACCTGTTTGGTACTAATTACACCGCGCGCTATGTAGGGCGATAATCGCGTTACTGCACCATTCTGGAAATTACGGGTTCGGCCATAATTAACTGGGTCGATGGCTTCAATTCTTTCGAGAATCTGCTCATGTTTAGTTGGGAAACTCATCTTTTTGAAATCCTGTTAGACGAAATCTGTCGCTGACGGGTGCACTTGAAACGATCAATCTCAGGATTCCGCTTCTTCAAATGCTTTTGGCTCACACCGCTGTTTACACGCTTTCGCCAACGGTTAAAGCTTGAACGTTTCAATTGACTTCGCATCAGCTTAATTACCTGTTGCTCGGAAAGGTTGAATTGAAACTGAATTGCTTCAAACGGGGTCCTATCCTCCCATGCCATTTCAATTACTCGGTCAACCTCAACTGCTGTCAATTCCTCCATGGGAAAGAAACCGAATCGCAGACAATAGGTTTAAACCTCAGCCGAAAAACTACAATATCGTAATGGGCAAAGCGCTCCGTCTATATCTCATTATCGAATAAGATTTCAGCTAAAACAAAACCGGACGCTAATGTGAATAAGATGGAACCGTCCTGTTGGGAGAAGCCAATTAGACAAACCTAGAGCGAGCTTTGACTCGAAGTAATCAATATCCTTACGGAAAGGCTATCTCTACACAAATAGTTAAATAATCTAAGCACATTTGAACTGAAACTTTAATTAATACACTATGTGTTTCATTTGTGCGTCACGAACAAATTAGGTCTCGTTTACGTTTTGACTAGCCCTAAGTTATCAGCTGCCAAGATTTTAAAACCTACCTTTCTTCAACACCCAAACTCAGACTACCCAATGTTTAACCTCTCTACAGTTTTAGAAGACAGCGCACGAAAATATCCGAAGAAAGATGCATTCATTTACGCTGAAAACCACTTCAGCTTTGCTCAAATCAATGGAGCTGCTAATCAAATAGCGAATGGACTAAAAGAGGCGGGCATTACACAAGGTGACAGAATTGCATTAAGCTGTTTGAACCTACCCTATTTTCCAATCTTGTATTTCGGTATTCTGAAAGCGGGCGCTATTGTGGTTCCGTTATCTGTTCTTCTGAAAAGAGACGAAATATCGTACCACCTCAGAGACTCTGGAGCAAAAGCTTATTTCTGTTTCGAAGGCGCTGCGGAATTACCTATGGCTCAAGAAGGATTCGCTGGTTTTCAAGAAGCTTCGGAATGCGAAGAGCTTTACATAATTACAGGTCAGCCTACGTCTACATCTCCGATTGAAGGAATCAAAACAATGGGCCAATTGATGGCCAATCAGACTTCTGAATTTGAAACTGTTCAAACATCTGCTGATGACACCGCAGTAATCATTTACACATCTGGTACAACAGGGAGACCAAAAGGTGCTGAGTTAACGCATTCAAACTTGATTCATAATGCAATCATCTCCAACGGAATTCTT